>Ga0172368_10000021_pt1 | contig 201704 bp, 196 predicted proteins | sample Lak11m_FD_114540 | JGI IMG/M metagenome (GOLD analysis project Ga0172368, IMG submission 114540) | Freshwater microbial communities from Kabuno Bay, South-Kivu, Congo - kab_022012_11m | ecosystem: Environmental > Aquatic > Freshwater > Lake | place: Democratic Republic of the Congo...
AGGTTAGGGGGTAGGGAGCAATATTTTTTCTTTCATTCTTCGGGTTTTTGTGTAAAATATATTAGCGTTTAGTACACGGGATTCGCCTGAATAAAAAATTCGCCGAGGTAGCTCAGTGGTAGAGCGCGGCCCTGAAAAGGCCGGCGTGGGAAGTTCGATTCTTCTCCTCGGCACCATATAAAAAAGAGAGGTTTTTATAACCTCTCTTTTTTGTTGTATTTAGGCGTAATTGCTTGAATTAGAGAATGGAGGGTTACCAGGGCGATATGCCTCTTAATTTTTCTTTCGGTTTCCTATTCTTCAATGAAGTATTCCATAACTCTACCGATTCTTTATAAGCAGTAAAAGCGGGTTTTTGGGAGAAATTATTCCGTACAAGGCCAAAATAATCAATTCCATTGTGCCAATATCCTTTAGTATCTCTCAAAAAAGCCCAAAATATTCTCTCGCAATCCGGCAATTCAGGCAATATTTCCGTATATACTCTTTTAACCCAGGCAGCTTGTTGTGCTTCTGTGGGGCTTACGCCAAACCACCAGCCCTTTGATTTTGATCGGTACTTTACTCCCGGAGCACCTAACTCAGTAAACCAGATTTTTTTATCATCGCCGTTTTCCGCCATAATCTTTTTACAACCGTTATACAGGCCTGTTAGTCTAGCCACATCAATTTCATACAAAGGGTTAACATAAGGATGGGTTGCCAGTATATCAAAGTACCCCTGCCCGCCATTTTTATATATCTTTCTTAAGGATAAGGTAATGGATTTTGATAAGCCTCCGTTTAGTATTTTACACTCAGGATCAATTTCTTTAGCCCGGATGTATGCCTTTTGTAGCAGTTGGGTATAGCGCACCATGCCGTCTTGAGGCGTCCAATACTGCGTATCATCTGGCTCATTCCAGATCTCCCAGTATTTTATCTTATCCTTATACCGGCCAATAACGTTAGCTACGTACGTAACGAAAGTTTCATCGTCATAAGGGGGAGAGTTCCAGGCCGGGCCTGCCCAGGATGCGGTATAGCTTAACAGTCCTAATATATTGATATTGTTCTCCGTTAATAGCTCAACGATATCATCATACTTCTTGAAATTTAACCTTCCTTCTCTTGGTTCGATATCCTCCCACATGAAATCCACCCTTATCCAGCTAATACCCGCCCCTTTCATTAAGGCAACTGCTTTTTCAAGGGATGCCCGGCTTCGATAATGATGGTGGTTCCAATCGTGATTCCAATTCAGAAACTCTAAGACTCCAAAAGGAGAGTCACTAGGATTGGTTTCTAAATTTATAAGCTCCTTGCTTATCTTATTGTCGCGATCTAAGTCTTGGGAGAATATTTCTGAGGGCAGGATTAAAAGCACTGAAACAAGAAATAACAAAACGAATAGGAGTGTTATTTTTTTCATTCTTTGTCCTCCTTGAAAAGAGCATCTTTTACATTATATCTCTAATTGAAGTTTTTGAAAAGGACGTATATTCATACCCCCTGAAGATTACATCCGGGAAGAGCATTTTAGGGCTGATTTTCTTCTTAGGCCGAAAGACTAATGGACTTTTAATGGTGTAAATGATGATTACAAATTACATAACTTATAATAAAATAATAAACTATAGAGGGTAGAGTTTATGTTCTTCCCCTCGGCACTTTAATTCACGTGTCACTGTTGACTCCGAGCGATAGCGAGAAGATAGGCGCCATAAAAAGAGAGGTCTTTTAGGACCTCTCTTTTTTGTTGACAGATGCAGTATGTTATGTTAGATTTATTCTGTAAGACATACAAATCATACTATTCATATTAGCCCTTTCTAAGGAGGAGGCGTTAAATGGCTAAATTCAGAGGACCTAAGGTGTACGGCGCAGTCACGGTGGGCGAGCGCGGCCAGGTAGTCATACCGGCTAAGCTCAGGGATAGTTTCGGCATAAAAGCCGGCGATAGACTCTTTGTTTTCAGCAAGGGCAAGGAATTTATCAATCTTATACCTGCAGAGCAGTTCAACTTATTCCTGGAGCATATGACCAAAATGCTGGCAGAGGTAAAGAAAGAGAATCAGGAGTCTTAATAATGAAGCGTTTCGCAAGGCTATTTATAACGGTATTATTTTTTAGTTTATTTTTACCCTGGGCCAGGGCCGAAGAAACACTCAACTGGATTGATTGTGTTGCCGAAGCCCAAAAGAACCATCCGGATCTTATTTCTGCTACGGAAGGCATAAACGAGCAAAAAGCCGGCAAGGCGATAACCGCAAGCGCTCTTTATCCGCAGATAGACGCCAGTCTCACTGCCCAGACGGCAAAGACCACCAATACCGCTACTTCCACAAGCTCCACAGGGGACACCTATTCTTACGGCGTCACCGGCACGCAACTGTTATTTGACGGGCTCAAGACCATAAATGAGGTGAGGTCTGCTTCACAGAACGTGAAGGCCAGCCAGCAGGGTTATAAATTTACGTCTTCCGAGGTGAGGTTGAATTTACGCACTGCCTTTGCAAACCTGTTAAAGGCACAGGAATTGATACATGTAGCCGAGGATATTGTCAAGATAAGAAGGGATAACCTGGAGTTGATAACCCTGCGTTATCAATCGGGCCTGGAACACAGGGGTGCCCTTTTGACTGCCCAGGCCAACCTTGCCCAGGCTAATTTCGAGCTTTCTCAGGCAAAAAGGGATGTTGAGTTGGCACAGAGACAGTTGACTAAAGAGATGGGCCGCAAGGAGTTTAGGCCCATGTCGGTAAAGGGGGAATTTGCAGTCAGGGATGACGTTAAACAGAGGCCTGACCTTGAGCAAATAGCCAAAAACAATCCCTCTGTCTTGCAGGCAACGGCTAATAAGAACGCAGCTGCTTTTACTCTTAAGTCTGCCTACGGCAATTTTTCCCCGCAGCTTTCAGGGGAGGCAGGGGCTAACAAGAGCGACTCTCATTGGGCACCGCGGGGTAATAATTGGAATGCAGGCTTAAGCCTGACCATGCCTATATTCGAAGGCGGATTGAGGGTAGCACAGGTTTACCAGGCTCAGGCACTATACAGGCAGGCAGAGGCCAATGAAAGAAGCATAAAAGACGGGATCATCGTCGGTCTTGAGCAGGCCTGGGTAGACTTGCAAGACGCCCTGGAGTCATTGGGTGTGAGAGGTAAGACCTTAGAAGCCACCCAGGAACGCTCCAAGATAGCAGAAGCGCAGTATTCAACGGGTTTTATCCAGTTTGACAACTGGATTATCATTGAAAACGATTTGGTAACGGCTAAAAGGGATTACCTTAACGCCCAGGCCAATATTTTGCTGGTAGAGGCAAAGTGGATTCAGGCGAAAGGAGAGACATTAGAATATGCGCAATAAAAAAATAATAGTAGTTTTGGCGGCTTTAGCGCTGTTAGGGACAATAATTTTCCTGTATATGATATCCGGCCGTTCCAGGATAGATGAGCAGAATATCAGGGAGATAAAGCCGGTTATGGGCAGTATCCAAAGCATTATTTCTACGACCGGTACGGTTTACCCTAAGAACAGGCTGGAGATAAAGCCTCCTGTCGCCGGAAGGGTTGAGAAGATACTGGTCCAGGAGGGCGATTATGTTAAGGCCGGGCAAACCCTGGCGTTTATGAGCTCAACCGAAAGGGCGGCACTTTTGGATGCGGCTCGCAATCAGGGGGAAGATGCCTTAAAGTATTGGCAGGAGGTATATAAAGCCATTTCCTTGATTTCTCCGATTGACGGTGAGGTCATCGTAGAAACAACCCAGCCGGGACAGACGGTTACGACCAGTGATGCCGTAATTGTCCTGTCCGACCAATTGATTGTCCGGGCGCAGGTAGATGAGACTGATATCGGCAAGGTCAAACTGGGGCAAAATGCGGATATTATCCTGGACGCCTATCCCAATACAAAGATAAAAGCAACCGTTGGGCACATATATTATGAATCAGAAACCGTAAATAACGTGACTATATATAAGGTAGACCTGGTCCCTGAAAATGTGCCGCAGTTTTTCCGTTCCGGGATGAACGCAACCGTAGAATTCCACGTGGAAAATAAGGATGGCGTACTTATTGTGCCGGTTAATGCAGTGCGTAAAGAAAATGAGGAGAGTTATGTTTTATTAAAGCAGGAAGGCAGCCAGAATCCGCTCAAGCGCGCTGTCAGATTAGGCATTACCGACGATAAGAACTATGAAGTTCTTTCGGGTATAACTAGCGCAGATACGATAATTGTTACGACAAAAAAATACGTTTTCCCTACCAGCGGTACGGGCAGTAACCCATTTCTGCCTAGGATGCATAGCGCAAAGAAAACCGCGCCACAAAAATGATCGAGACAAGAAATTTATATAAAGCCTATCAAATGGGCGATGTTAAGGTAGAGGCCCTGCAGGGCGTATCATTAAAGATCTCCGCGGGTGAGTTTGTCGCCATTATGGGGGCTTCGGGTTCTGGTAAATCCACGTTAATGCATGTGCTGGGGCTTTTGGACCGTCCTGACTCCGGAGAGTATTTTCTGGGCGGTGAAGACGTAACCAGGCTCACGGACAGGGAGCTGGCTTTAGTCAGAAACAAGCTGGTTGGTTTTGTCTTTCAACAGTTCCATCTTCTGCCGAAGATGACGGCATTAGAAAATGCCGAATTGCCGCTGATTTATGCCGGTAAAAGGCATTTAAAGGAAAGGGCTAAGAAAGAGATAGAAGGGGTCGGCCTGAAAGACAGGATGTACCACAGGCCAAACGAGATGTCCGGAGGCCAGCAGCAGAGGGTCGCCATTGCCAGGAGCCTGGTAAATGACCCGCCGGTAATCTTTGCCGATGAGCCCACCGGTAACCTTGATTCAAAAAGCAAGGAAGAAATTATTTCCATATTAAAAGGACTTAACGAGAAGGGGAAAACCATCATTATCGTGACCCATGAAAATGAAATCGCCGGTTACGCTAAGAGAATAATTACTATGCGCGACGGCCAGGTTATTTCCGATAAAAGTGCTTCTGGTACAACGAAGATTCCCCCAACCGCCGTTTTTGAATCCGAAAATTTAATCAAGGATATTTTGTCTAAGTCCGGAAGCGCAGTAAAGGGGGGCATAGAATTCCTGGATTATCTGAGGCAGGCGATATCTGCGATGTTGTCGCATAAGATGCGCGCGTTTTTGTCTATCTTGGGAATACTTATCGGTGTTGCCGCGGTTATCGCCATGCTTGCAATCGGCCAGGGCGCAAAGGAATCCATAGAAAAACAGCTGTCCTCGTTAGGTTCAAACCTTCTTATTATCAGGCCCGGGGCTCATAGATCGGCAGGAGTAGCCCTGCAGTCCGGGATAACTACGCGCTTTACCTTTCAGGACATTGAAGCGATCAAAAGGCTCAACGATGACGTAAAGGACGTCAGTCCCTCGGTAAGAGACAGGGCGCAGTTGGTTTACGGGGATAAGAACTGGAATACGCAGGTTGAAGGCGTAGGGATAAGCTATGAGCAGTTACGTTCAGCTACCCCGACGATAGGCAGATTCTTTACCGAAGAAGAAGTAAAAATGCGAAGCAAGGTAGCCTTGCTTGGTACGACGGTCGTAAAGGAGCTCTTTGGCGACTCCGACCCTATCGGAGAAACCATAAAAATCAACCTGATTAATTTCAAGGTAATCGGCATTCTGCCTGAAAAGGGCTCTGCCGGACCACAGGACCAGGATGACACGGTGGTTATACCGGTAACTACCGCCATGTATAGAGTACTGGGCAAGCAATATGTCGATTCTATCTATGTGGAGGCAACCGGCTCAGATACAATCGATGCTGCCCAGGAAGCAATAAGCAAGCTTATTATAAAGCAGCATCGCCTGATTACCAAGGACCAGCAGGATTCGTTTCAGATCCGCAACATGTCGGATATAAAAAAGACACTTGAGTCCACTACCCAGACGATGTCTCTTTTGCTCGGCGCGATTGCCGCTATCTCGCTTTTGGTGGGGGGCATAGGTATTATGAACATTATGCTTGTATCGGTAACCGAACGCACGCGCGAGATAGGATTGCGTAAGGCAATAGGCGCCAATAACAAAGATATCATGACCCAATTTCTTATTGAGGCGGTATTGATGTCGTTTATCGGAGGCCTGGCCGGCATTATGCTTGGCAGCGGGGCATCTGTGTTGATAACCCTTGTAGCGGGCTGGTCGGTGAAGGTTTCCTTATTTTCTATAATCCTTGCTACCGCCTTTTCTTTGATAGTAGGGGTGGTGTTTGGTTTATGGCCTGCCCAAAAGGCCTCTTTGCTTGATCCGATTGAGGCCCTGAGATACGAATAATAGCAAAATTATCAATCTGGGTGGTAGTTATTACTTGAATTTAATGGGTCCTGCGGTATAATAATCGCGGTCAAAACGAGGGAATAAGAAAGATGCGTAAAAGACAAAAAATAATTTTCGTTTCAATTTTACTGCTTATTTTTTCTACCGGCAGCGTCTATGCCGGGGAGTTTACCCAGACTTCTGCTAATTTTACCCAGACCTCATTCTCTATCAGGTCAAATAGCGGTGAATTCACGCGGACTTCCGGGGATTTTAGCCGAGCCTCGGATAATTTTAATAAGCCTTCCTTTGCCATTTCCCAGAATAATAACCAGTTCTCCAGGCCGTCTTTTTCCATTTCTTCCACTAAAAAAGAATTTTCCCGGGAACCGGACTTCTTCAGTTTAAACAGAAGAGAGCTTACGCATAATTCTTTTACCATATCTTCATCTTCCAATAGCAACGTGTTCTCCAGGCCGTCTTTCCATATATCTCCGGTGGTAAACACCAAGTAAGGAATATTTTAAGCCGAAAAATAAAAAACCGCTGTTTTGAAAAATCCAAACAGCGGTTTTTTATTTTTAATGCGGCTTAGCTTAAGCGGCCTTTCTTACGTTAGTCGCCTGTTCACCCTTTGGGCCCTGGGTGATGTCAAATTCTACTTCCTGGCCTTCCTCTAGGGTTTTATAGCCGTCACCGCCAATCGCGCTATAGTGTACGAACACGTCTTTGCCGGTCTCAGAAGTGATGAAGCCATAACCCTTCTGGTTACTGAACCATTTTACTTTGCCTTTTGCCATCTGTTACTTTCACACCTCCTTCAACAAAAAAACCGTAAAGCAGCTGATTTTAAAGATTTAGCGCTTTACGGCCTTTTCCTAAACACTACCAATTCTCTGACTCCTTGCTTTACTGTTTACGGATTGAATTATAGCAGTTATACATCGTTTGTCAAATACTTTTTGCTCAAAAAATTGTGGTTGTACAGGAAGGGTTAAGATTGACTATTGGTACAGAGCTGGTATAATTAGCTGTTCGTTTTTGCCGGCGTAGCTCAGTTGGTAGAGCAGCGCTTTCGTAAAGCGCGGGTCGGGGGTTCAATTCCCTTCGCCGGCTCCATTTAGACAATTATGTCCAAATTCACGGAAATATTGCGTAAACGCAACTTCTTTTTTCTGCTTACCGGACAGATTATTTCCCAGGTAGGAGACAGGCTGGGCCAGATGGCATTGATTGCCTTTGTGTATCTCAGGGCTCCGGGCTCAAGCCTACAGATGGCAAAGGTGCTTTCTTTTACCATCATCCCCGTATTTCTTATCGGCCCGATTGCCGGGGCATACGTAGACCGCTGGGACAGGCGCAGGACGATGTACGTCTGCGATTTTGCCAGGGCAGTGCTTGTATTTACCATACCCTTTTTCCTTTTTTATGCCAGGAACCTCTTGTCTATATATCTGATTATCTTTATTATTTTCTCCATCAGCAGGTTCTTTGTCCCTGCCAAATTAGCGATTATTCCTGATCTGGTAGAGAAAAAAGACCTTCTCTTGGCCAACTCCCTGGTAAATACTACCGGTATGATTGCCGCGATACTGGGTTTTGGCATAAGCGGGGTACTGGTGGAGTGGCTGGGCGCAAAAAGCGGTTTTTACCTGGATTCCCTGGGATTTTTTATCTCCGGCGTCCTTATCTTTCTTATCTCCAAGAAACCGAGCGTGTCCCTGGATCTCAAGAAGGTAGGCCAGGAGATAGTAGAATTGATTAAGAAATCCTTATTCCAGGAAATAAAGGAAGGGGTACTTTATTTCGTTCTTAACAAGAAGATACGCTTTACTGCCGGGATAATGTTTGCCCTTTGGTCTGCTTTGGGCGCGGTTTATGTAGTCGTCATCGTCTTTGTGCAACAGACCCTGCATTCGGCAACCAAGGATTTGGGGTTATTGGTTATGTTCCTGGGCGCCGGGCTTTTTCTGGGGTCATTGCTCTACGGCCGTTTCGGGCAAAAACTCTCGCACTATAAGATAATATTTTCATCCCTGGCATCCAGCGGCATAATGCTCGTGCTTTTTGCGCTGGTCATACACAATTATCCCAGTTTTCCGGTTGCCGCGTGCCTTTCATTGGTGTTAGGGCTGTTTGTTTCCCCGATTATGATCGCCTCCAATACCATAGTGCACCACGCCAGCGACAACGGGATGATGGGCAAGACCTTTAGTTCCCTGGAGATCGTTATGCATTTGGGTTTCATTCTGTTTATGTTCCTCAGCAGTATGCTGGCCGAGAAATTCTCCCATCTCTACATATTGGTTGCAGCTGGTCTGTTGCTTAGCGGTTTAGGCCTGGTAAACCTCACGTTCCAGCGTAAAATGCCATGCTTAGATTAGAAAACAGTAAACATTATACCGGGGATAAGAAAATCCAAAGGCTTGCGCCGGCAGGAAAGGTATATTTGCCTTTACTACAGCATGTGGGAAAGATTTGCAATCCGGAAGTAAAAATAGGGGATAATGTCTTATTGGGCCAGAGGATAGCCACGGTGCAGGCGCACGTGTTTTCTCCGGTCCACTCTTCGGTATCCGGGAAGGTTGCCTCTATCCAGGATTGGCCGCATCCGAGCCTCGGAAGGTGTAAGGCAATAGTAGTGGAGAACGATAAGCAGGACAGGCCTGCATCTACGCTTTCCAGGAGCGCAGAGCAAATAAATAAGCTTTCTGCGGATGAAATACGCAATATAGTATTTGAAGCAGGCATAGTGGGATTGGGGGGCGCAAGTTTCCCCTCTCACATAAAGCTTGCCCCTCCTTCTCCGGTTGATACCCTGATTGTAAACGCGGCAGAGTGCGAGCCTTATCTGACCGGAGATTACCGCCTGATGCTGGAAAAGACCAGAGAGATACTCCTGGGCATTGAATTGGCCAGCCGCTGCCTCTCCGTAAAGAACGTATTTATCGCTATCGAAGACAATAAGCCCCTGGCGATTAAGGCATTTGAGACGATAGGCCAGAGTCGATGCGTCATACGCGTCTTAAAGTCAATGTATCCGCAGGGAGGGGAGAAGCAGCTTATAAAGAATGTCCTGGGCAAGGAACTTACGCGGGGGAAGCTCCCTTTTAATATCGGGGTGGTAGTGCATAACGTGGCTACCCTTTACGCTATCTATGAGGCAGTATATCTTAACAAGCCGCTTTATGAGCGGGTGGTTACGGTTACGGGCAGCTGCGTATCCAATCCGAAGAACCTGTTGGTACGCCTGGGCACCCCGATAAAAGAACTGATTGAACACTGCGGGCCCTTAAGGGAGGAGCCGCAGAAAATAATAATCGGCGGACCGATGATGGGGATTGCCCAGTTTGACGACCAATCTCCGGTCATCAAATCGACAACCGGCATAATCCTTCTTGGCCGTAAGGAATCAGCCATGGTCAGGGAGCAGCCCTGTATTCGCTGCGGCGCCTGTGTCCGGGAATGCCCCGTGTATCTTATGCCCACATTGATAAATCTTGCCAGCCAGAAATCCCTCTGGCCGCAAACGAAGAAGTACGGAGCGCTCGATTGTATCGAATGCGGCATCTGCAGCTATGTCTGTCCGTCGGCAATAAACCTGGTACAGTCGATTAGAAGGGCAAAGCTGGAGGCGATAAAATGAAACAGATGCTGCATTACGGCCTGACCCTGGGTATTATTTGTCTGGCTGCCACCGGGTTATTAGCTACGGTCAACCATTTTACCAAGGGTAGGATAATCATGCAGGTACAGGCAGAAGAAGAGGCCAGCGTAAAAGAGGTACTTGCCGCAGCCGAAAGTTTTGAAGCAGTAAGGAATAAGGAGGGGGGTATCCTTTATTACCGGGCTTATGCGAAAAACGGAGATAGAATAGGCGCAGCATTTACAGCCGAGACAAAGGGCTATTCCAGTGTTATCCAGACTATGGTTGGAATGGATAATACGGGCAGGATAAGCGCTATAAAGATTATCAGCCAGAATGAGACCCCTGGACTTGGCTCGCGCGTGACAGAGCCGTCATTTACCTCGCAGTTTACGAATAAAGACGCCATTGATTTATCCGGCGTACAGGCAATAGCCGGGGCAACCATCTCTTCTGCGGCAGTAATCGAATCGGTTAGAAAGAAGAGCGAAGAGATAGGGCGCTTGCTTAAAAATGAAAAATAAACTGATTGTAACAAACTCTCCTCATTTGCATACCGAGGAATCCGCATCCAGGATTATGTGGCTTGTGGTTTTGAGCCTTTTGCCTGCGGGGCTAGCGGGGGTATTTATTTTCGGCGTAAGGGCTGCGTGGATAATCCTTATTTCCGTGCTGGCCGCAGTAGCGACAGAAGCGCTAATCCAGCGTCTGACTAAGAGGCAATTGGCCCTTTATGACGGAAGCGCCTTTCTCACCGGCCTGCTTCTGGCTTACAACCTGCCATCACAGGTCCCTTACTGGATCCCGGTAGTAGGTTCGGTTTTTTCCATCGCCATTGCCAAACAGATTTTCGGGGGCCTGGGCCAAAACATCTTTAATCCCGCTTTAGCCGGCAGGGCCTTTCTTATGGCCTCCTGGCCCAAATACATGACTGCCTTTACCAGGCCCTTTAGCTATGATGCGGTTACCTCCGCCACTCCCCTGGCATTACTCAAGGAAGGAAAGCTCATCGAACACTTTTCTTACTGGGATTTATTACTGGGGAAAAGAGGCGGATGTATAGGAGAAGTATGCATCTTGGCGCTTGTATTGGGAGCCCTGTTCCTTCTTATCCGAGGCTATATCTCCTGGCACATACCCATTACCTATATCTTTACTACCGGTTTGATGATGTATGTATTCGGCGCAAAAGGTCTTTTTGAAGGGGACTGGTTCTTTCATATCCTTTCCGGAGGCCTGGTGCTGGGAGCTTTCTTCATGGCCACCGATTATGTGACAAGCCCCCTTACGCGCAAGGGGCAGGTTATTTTCGGGTTCGGCTGCGGCTTGCTCACTGCGATAATCAGATTATGGGGAGGCTATCCGGAAGGGGCATCTTACGCGATATTGATGATGAATGCCGCCACCCCGATTATTGACCGCTACACCGCTAATCGTATTTACGGGACAAGATGACCCTTCGACTACGCTCAGGGTCATGCTGAGCGACTGAAGGGAGTCGAAGCATGAAGAAACTTATCGCCGAATTTATCAAAGGCATAATCAAGGAGAACCCCACCTTTGTCTTGGTGCTTGGGCTTTGCCCGACTTTGGCCGTATCGGTTTCGGTAGCCAACGGCATAGGCATGGGTGTGGCCGCTACCTTCGTGCTTCTGGGCTCAAACGCAATCATCTCGCTGTTAAGGAATTTTATACCGGATAGAGTCAGGATACCCTGTTACATCGTGGTCATCGCTACTTTCGTCACCATAGCCGAATTGATAATGAAGGCCTACAGCCCGGCCCTAAACAGGGCCCTGGGGATATACGTGCCTTTGATTGTGGTCAATTGTATTGTCCTGGGGCGCGCCGAGGCGTATGCTGCGAAAAACAGGGTTATTGATTCGCTTTCTGACGGCTTAGGGATGGGGATAGGTTTTACCCTGGCCCTGGTGCTTATTTCTGCTATCAGGGAGTTTTTGGGTTCAGGCAGCCTTCTTGGTTTTACCCCTATAAAGGATTTTCAACCGGCTTTCATGCTGGCTATGCCTTCAGGCGCGCTTCTGGTGATAGGCCTGCTTTTGGCATTCTTCAACCTATTAAAGGCGAAGAGGCAATGAATATAAGCGCATTCCTGACGATTTTTATTTCCGCCATCTTCATCAACAATGTGATACTCTCCCGTTTCCTCGGGCTTTGTTCGTTTGTCGCCATCTCCAAAGAGACAAAGCCGGCTATGGCGATGAGCCTGGCAGTGATGTTCGTCATTACCATGTCTTCTATACTTACCTGGTTTATTTACAGGTTCCTGCTTGTTCCTTTCGGATTGGAATATCTGCGTACCATTTCATTTATCCTGGTCATCGCCGCTTTCGTGCAGTTGGTAGAAATGGTGATTAAGAAATTCACCCCTGTTCTTTACAGGTTTTTCGGCATATATCTTCCTTTGATTACCGTAAACTGTGCGGTCCTGGGCGTAGCGGTATTGAATACGGATATGTTTTTCGTAAAGGCAAAGGCTATTCCGGGAAGCTTTGTTTATTCAGTCTTTCAGGGGATATGCGTGGGCCTGGGTTATACGCTGGCCATGCTGCTTATGTCCGGCATAAGGGAAAGGCTGGATTTGTGCAATGTGCCTAAGGCCTTAAAGGATTTTCCGCTTGCCTTTATCATCGCTTCCTTGATGAGTCTGAGTTTTGTCGGCTTTAACGGATTCTCCCGTTGATATTTTTATTAGCTTGCGGGATCCCGGTTTTAATGATTACCATGACGGGGAGATTCTAATATGGAGATAATCATACCGGTCATTGTTTTAGGTGGTCTGGGGCTTTTATTCGGGATAGGTCTGGCTATCGCCTCCAAGAAATTTGAGGTAAAGATAGACCCGAGGCTTGAGCGTATCCACGGCTTATTGCCTGGGGCCAACTGTGGGGCCTGCGGCGGAGCCGGATGTTTTGGTTTCGCGCAAGAGCTCTTAAGCGGGAAAAAGGATATCAGTGCCTGCAGGGTAAGCGAAGACCGTATTAAAGAGAAGATCGCAGAGATTTTAGGCCATAAGTTCGAGAAAAAGACCAGAAAGGTAGCGGTATTGCATTGCCACGGCGGAAATAAACGCGTAAAGGACAAATTCGATTACCGGGGCCTGCCTGATTGCGTAGCGGCCAACCTCGTTATGTCCGGGCCAAAGGCCTGTGTCTATGGCTGTATTGGTTTTGGCACCTGCTCCGAGGTTTGTCCTTTCGGGGCGATTACCATGAGCCAAGAGGATTTACCGGTGGTCAATGAGGCCAAATGCACTGCCTGCGGCAGGTGCGTGGCAGTCTGCCCGAAGAAATTGTTCAGTCTGATTCCGGAGAATAAAATGTATGCCACGCGTTGCAAATCCCTTGACTTCGGCAAACAGGTAATGGAGGTTTGCCTGGTAGGCTGCATCGCCTGCCGTAAATGCGAAAAGGCCTGCCCGGTAAGTGCAATCAAGGTAATAGACAACCTCTCCGTGTTCGATTACAATATATGCGATAACAGGGGTAAGTGCTTTGAGGCCTGCCCGGTGAACACGATAGCCAGAAAAGAGAAGGGCGTATGGAAAAACAAGCTCGATTAAGAAATATTGCCGTATTTGCTTCCGGGAGAGGCTCTAATTTCTCCGCTATTATCCGGGCGATAAAGAGCGGCAGGATTAAGGCTCGCCTTGCGCTTCTTGTTTGCGACAACCCTCAGGCAGGTGCAATCGGTAAGGCCAGGCGCGCCGGAATAAAAATCGCCCTGGTCAAAAGGGAGGATTTTAGCGATAAAAAGGATTTTGAGGCCAGGATTGTCGAGCATCTTGAGGCAAACCGCATTGACCTAGTCGTCATGGCCGGGTTTATGCGTATGCTTAGTCCGGAGTTCGTAAGACGTTTTCCAAACAGGATCCTTAATATCCACCCCGCCTTATTGCCTTCCTTCAAGGGCAGCCATGCCATAGCCGATGCCTTTCGCTACGGAGTAGGTATTACCGGAGTCACGGTCCATTTTGTAGATGAGAAGATGGACCACGGGCCGATCATACTGCAGGAGGCACTCTCCGTAAGGAAAAACGATACCGCCGAAAGCCTGGAGGCAAGGATACATAGTATTGAACACAGGCTTTATCCGCAGGCAATCAGACTTTTCGTGCAAAGGAGATTGAGAATCAGGGGAAGGAAAGTCTATATTCTCTAATCCGCGATTTGCGCTTGAATGGCAGCCCTGTTCAGGCTGATTTTGTTGTTTGTGGCCAGATTATGCAGTTGTGCCTCTTCGATATCCCTGAACCCGTAGATATCCAGGACATAGGCGATTATTTTAATCACCTCTTTATCGATATCCGCATTTCCCTCTACCTCTGGTTTGCTGAATTTTAGCTTAATCCGGTATTGTATCTGCCGGGTAATGAATTCCGGCATGGTAAAGTCTTTGTATTCCAGGTGGTTGCCCTCCCTGTCGTTTATTATCTGCACGTCGGCATTGCTATCCTGGATTGAGCGGTGCTGGTATTCTCCCCAGGAGATGAATTCGTAGGATACCTTTTTGAGGTCCAGGTAATAAATCAGCTCCCTGATTTCAAACCCCAGGTTTATGTCCGCGGTGACCAGGCAATAGAATTTCGGCTCAGGCGTATGCTTGCGCTCCAGGCTGAAGACAACGCGGCGAAGCACCTTCCAGACGTTGCCCATTTTTTCCACGACCTCTTTGTTGTATTTGTATTCCTGGGATACCTCTTTTTCTTTTATTGGCCGGATCAGGAAATCGATTTTTAATGCCTGGCCCGAAAACTCCGCCTTGTTGTCTTTTACCTCGAATTTTTCCGTGTATTTTTCTTTTTCGTCAGAACGGACAAGCATATTCTCTACCGGCAGGTATATCCAAAGGGTAGAGCCCACCAGTTTTGCCTTAACATCAAGCTTATATTCGTTCTTGCAGATATCCTCTATGGTTGTTGCAATATTATCTTTGGAATAGGTAGGAGAGGTAGAGGAGGAGCATCCGGACAATAGAAACGCCGCCAGAAGAAAATTAAGGGCGCTTTTTGCCAAACTCGTTGAAGATGGACTCGATTTCGTCATAATTGAGCTCCTGCCTGGCCACCAGTTCTTTGGCCAGCCGTTCGAGTAAGGGCTCTTCTTTCTTCAATAGCTCCTCGACTTCCTTGAGGCAGGAGTGCATAAGTTCCTGTACATCGGCATCCAGTTTGGCCTTGGTCTCTTCCGAAACAAGGGAGGTTCCCGAGAGGTTGTAATAAAAGTCAAGGGCATGGAAATTACCGAGCAGTCCGGACTTACCCATGCCCCAGCGCCAGACCATGTTATGGGCCAGGTACAGGGCGCTGGAGAAATCAGAGTCCACTCCGGCTGTGGTTATGCCCAATTTTATCTTCTCTGCCGCATAAGAGCCCAGGGCTGCCTTGATTTCCCCCAGGATTTTATTCTTATCCCGGACAAGTATCTCTTCTTTCTCGGGAGTCCAGGTCACCCCTCCCGTATGCCCGCGCGGGGTAATGGTGATCTTGAATACATCCTGGGTAGGGACCAATAGATAAGTGACGATGGCGTGTCCCGCTTCGTGATAGGCGGTCTGCCATTTCTCTTCGTCACGCACCTTTATCCTTCTTTTTATCCCCAGGACTATTCTTTCCCTGGCATCATCTATCTCTTTCATGGTGATGAGCTTCTTTTTGTTCCTCACGGCTATGAGGGCAGCCTCTCTTACTATATTTGAGATATCCGCCGGGCTGTTGCCCACGGTGATACGCGCAAGCCTGTCAATTTTTATATCGTTAGGGTCAAATTGCACATTTTTCAGATAATAGGCGAAGAGTTTTTCCCGGTCTTCGAGGCTGGGCTTATCCACATAAATCTTACGGTCAAACCTTCCGGGGCGTAAAAGCGCCGGGTCCAGGAAATATTCCGGGGCATTGGTAGCGCCGATGATTATGATATTGACATCCTTTTCCTTTAAACCGTCCATTTCAACCAGGAGCTGGTTTACCGTCTGGTTGTATTCGGTCTGGCCCCCTCCGCCGCTTTCTATCCCCCGGCGCGCACCCAGGGCATCAAGCTCATCCACGAAGATAATACAGCCGCCCTCCAGCTCCGCAAGCTGCCTTGCCCGGTTAAAGAGGCTGCGTATCCTTCCTGCCCCGACCCCCACATACATCTCCACGAATTCTGAGCCGGACATGGAGATAAAAGGGATTTTGGCTTCGGTGGCAATAGCTTTTGCCAGGTAGGTCTTGCCGCATCCGGGAGGACCCAGCATAAGCAGGCCTTTCAGGATCTTTCCGCCTATACGCTGTAATTCCGCGCGGTCTTTAATCAGGTTTACTATTTCCAGGGCCTCTTGTTTGGCTTCGTCCATGCCGATGACATCCGCCCAGGTAATTCCTATGCTTTGACCGGAAATGGCCTTTTTTGCGGATTGCGTCATGGATTGCGCACCGCGCTTGAACATAAGCCAGTACCACATATAGGTATATACCACGCCGAAGACCAGCGCCATGATGAGTTGAAGATATAATTGCAGTGGTATCATGGCCAGTTGCGACTGCCTCAGATACGACTCTGACTCATTCCAGGACTTCAGGCCATTGATGATCAGGAATATAAGGGAGATTCCCAGGGCAACCAGACCGATAGTGACTATTGTCCTTATCCAGTAAAGCTTGAAATAAAACTTTATGATTTTCCACTTCATACGCGCTCCTTTAATAAAATAAAGATATCATAGCCGTTTATTATAGTCAAAGCTTATTTTAGCAAATCATTTTTCTTGACTGGCTTCTTTGGCGATGTATAATATGAGCTCACATCTAAAAGCGGTTTTTAACTTCAAGGAGAACAAGAAATGTCAAAGATAAAGAAGGTCTGGGCCAGGGAGATTCTGGATTCCAGAGGAAATCCTACCGTTGAAGTGGATGTCGTTCTGGATAACGGTATCCTGGCTAGGGCAGCGGTGCCTTCCGGAGCCTCCACCGGAGAAAATGAAGCGTTGGAATTAAGAGACGGCGATAAGGCCAGGTATATGGGTAAAGGGGTCACCAAGGCCGTAAATAACGTAAATACGGCGATCGCCTCCAAGATAAAAGGCCTTAAGGCCGATTTTGAGAGAATAGATAAATTGCTCATTGGCATGGATGCCACTGAAAGCAAATCCAATCTCGGGGCAAATGCCATTCTGGGGGTTTCTTTGGCCGTGGCAAAGGCGCAGGCATTGTCTAGAAAGCAGCCCCTGTATAAATTCCTGGGAGGGTCAAAGGCAAACCTTTTGCCCGTCCCGCAGATGAATATCCTAAACGGAGGCCTTCACGCGGACAATAACCTCGACTTGCAGGAGTTTATGATCATGCCTATAGGCGCTCCTACCTTTCGCGAGGCCTTAAGGATGGCTGACGAGGTTTTCCATAACCTGAAGGCGATTTTAAAATCAAGGAAACTTTCCACCTCCGTAGGCGATGAGGGAGGGTTTGCTCCCAGCCTGCAGTCAAATGAAGAGGCCTTAAGGTTGATTATAGAAGCTATCGAAAAGGCCAGTTACGTTCCGGGAAAGGATGTTTATTTAGCCTTAGACTGCGCAGCCAGCTCCTTTTATAAAAACGGAGCTTATCAGTTTGAGGGTTCCCAGAAGAATTCGCAGGACTTGATCGCTATTTACGATAACTGGAAGAATAAATATCCGATCGTCTCCATCGAAGACGGCTTGTCCGAGCATGATTCAGCCGGATGGAAGGATATGACGCAAAGGTTAAGCGATAGCCTTCAGCTTGTAGGAGACGATATCTTTGTGACCAATCCTCGGATTTTCAAACAGGGTATAAAAGACGGAATTGCCAACGCTATTCTGGTGAAGGTAAATCAGATCGGCTCGCTCTCCGAGACCCTGGAGGTGATCGGTCTGGCAAAGAGGAATAGGTACAAAGCCGTTATTTCTCATCGCTCAGGGGAAACCGAGGATACTACTATTGCGCATCTGGCCGTAGCCACATCGGCAGGCCAGATCAAGACAGGTTCGCTTTCCAGGACCGACAGGATATGCAAGTATAATGAACTCCTGAGGATCGAAGAGGAGCTTGGCCTAAAGGCGGTATATGCCGGAGGTCTCTGGAAGAAATAATGCTGTCGATATTAAGAAGGGCATTTTTCTTGTTCGGCCTGACGGTTTTTCTTTTGATTCTTTTTCTTCCCGGTTACACCAAGCTGCAGGAGTTAAGGGATAAGAACCGGCAACTCGAGGATAACATAAAGAAGCTGCACGTGGAAAATGCGCTCCTGGAGCAGGAATTGGCACGCCTGCAGAATGACCCTCTGTATCAGGAAAGAATCGCCAGGGAAAAGATGGGCGTGGTGCGCAAGGGAGAAATCCCTTTTAAGATAATTAGCGATAAGGAATAGCCAAATATAGCGGGGTGGAGCAGCCTGGTAGCTCGCAAGGCTCATAACCTTGAGGTCGATAGTTCAAATCTATCCCCCGCAACCAATACCCTCTGCGAATCAATGCTTGCAGAGGGTTTTTGTTTAGTGTATAATCTGGCTTTAGAAAGGAGGAAAAGATGAAAAAGTATATAGTTGAGTTTATCGGCACATTTCTTTTCCTGCTTGTTATCGGCCTTTGTCTTATCGAACCGGGAAGCGCCGGGGCAATGGCTCCGTTAGCAATCGGAACCATCTTAATGGTAATGGTCTATGCGGGCGGCCATATATCCGGGGGGCATTATAACCCTGCGGTGACCCTTGGCGTCTGGATGCGCGGTAAGTGCCCGGCAAAGGACGTTCCTTTTTATATGCTCGCGCAGGTTTTAGGGGCTTCTCTCGCTTCCTTATTGGCTGTAAAAATAAAAGGCTGCAGTTTAATCGTTGCGGCAAACCCCAATATCCCCAATGCGTTTTTAGCAGAATTGATTTTTACCTTTGCCTTAGTCTATGTCGTGTTGAACGTAGCGACTTCTAAGAAGACGGCAGGCAATTCGTATTATGGATTGGCAATAGGGTTTACTTTAATGGCAGCCGCTTACGCAATAGGCAATATTTCCGGTTGCGCCATCAATCCGGCAGTGGCTATCGGACTGACTATAATGGGCTTAAGCAAGCTGGCCAATCTCTGGGTTTTCATTGCGGCTGATTTAGTCGGCGGAGCATTAGCAGCCGTCATTTTTAAAACCGTAAACACACAGGAATAAGAGGCAGGCGGCTTAAGGCAGCACTAAGTCACCTTCGGTTTTCGTTTCGTGACTTTGAGGTCGCAAGTCCAAAGTTTGACCGCAAAGACATCAAGGTCAGCCCGCCGGATAATCGGCGGGCTTTTTATTTGTCCGGAGTTTGTCAAAACCGGCAATTCCGCTATAATAAATTCGGATAGTTCCATGCGCGAGAAAATAAAAATCATAACCTCCGTCCTGATTATCCTGGCAGTGGTATATCTGGCTTTATCCCCCTGCCTGCGAAATGATTTTACCACATGGGACGACTACCGTTATATAGGAGAAAACCCGCTCATAAGAGATTTCTCTTCCCAGGGCATACAAAGAATATTTACTTCAAGGATATTTGCCGGGCTTTATATGCCCCTGGTTTTGTTCACCTATTCCCTCGAATACCGGTTCTTCGGTGAAAACCCGTTTTACTATCATGCCACCAATTTTATCCTGCATTTAATAAACTGCCTGCTTGTTTTCTGGCTGATATTTTTGGTCAGCGGACAATCGGAGGTCGCCTTGATCACGGCCCTTCTCTTCGGGGTGCACCCTATGCATGTGGAGTCCGTGGCGTGGATTGCCGAGAGAAAGGACATGCTCTACGCGCTGTTTTTTCTGTCATCGGTTATTTGTTATCTCTGTTATCGCAGTACCGGGTTACTCAGATATTATCTGCTCAGTTTTTGCGCATTTGTCATTTCTTTGACAGCCAAGCCCATGGGGATCTTTTTGTTTGCGATATTACTCTTATTCGATTATCTGTTAGATTCAAGGATCAGCCGGCGCAGGGTGATCGATAAAATACCGTTTCTTGTAATACCGGCTGTTTATCCGGCGATCTTTGTGTTGCCTTACAAACACCTGTCAGGTACGCTGACAATGATACCGGAGCGTTTATGCAGCATATTGTTTTACCTGCAAAAGATGCTCCTTCCGCTAAAGCTATCACCCATTTATCCCTTGAATCCTTCTTGCCTTGCCATTTCGCTGCCTCTGGCGGCATTATTCATAACCTTGGCGTTTATGTTTAAGGATAAGGCAAGAAGAATACTCATATTCGGCACGCTGTTTTTCCTGTTCGGGTTATTGCCTATTTTAATCCGGCTGGACCGTTTCATAATTGCCGACCGCTATACCTATATCCCCTACGTAGGCATATTTTATATCGTGGCTTGCGGGTTTTATTGGCTCTATGCCAGGACCAGGGAAAATAAAACCGCCAATATTATCGTGGCCGTAGTTATGTCGCTGGTTATAGCCGAGTTTTCATTATTAAGCCATGCCCGCACAAAGGTCTGGAAGGACGGTATCTCTCTCTGGAGCGACACACTGAGGAATTACCCTGATTCTTACACTGCCTACAACAACCGGGGAGTAGCCTATGGCAGGAATGGCCGGCTTGAGTTGGCCCTTGCGGATTTTAACCGGGCAGTTGAGATTAAGCCTGAAAATAGAGAGGCTTATCATAACCGGGCAATGGCGTATTTCTTAAAAAAGCAATACGCTAAAAGCTGGGAAGAGATAAGGAAGCTGGAAGGTCTTGGATTCTGGGCCGATGCTAATTTTTTGGAAAAACTCAAGAGAGCCTCTCCTGAAAAACCTTGAAAAGGAAAGGTTGACGTGTTAATGTAATCTGTTATGTCCGAAAAACTCTGGAGATTTACCGATAATCTGGGAAGTTTCGAGTCTTACAATGCAGACAGGATAAAAAGCCTTTATTTTCCTCTCGCCAACGAGAGGATCATGTCTTCTGTCTCGCCTACTCTGCACGGAGATATAAAGACAGGCCATGGCTCCTTCTTAATGATACCGGTCTCCAGGCCTGACTTGGCTAATTCCCGCTCCAGCCGCAATTTCTGGGTTTATCTGCCTAAAACCAGGACCTCCTGGTCGGCTTGCGGCGTATCAAAGGACATAAGGCAAATAGAACAGGACGAATTCAGGCTAAATGCAGGTCTGCTTTGGCAACAGATAACCCGCAGGAATAAAGAAATAGGCCTCCAGGCGAAGATACTTTCTTTTATACCGGCAGTGCCCCAGGCACTGGAAATAATGCTGGTGGAGCTTACAAATATAAGCTCAAAAAGTATGGAACTCATTCCTACTGCGGCCATTCCCATTTATGGACGCAGCGCCGATAATCTGCGTGACCACAGACACGTTACCTCCCTTTTGCAGCGCGCAAGACTTGACAGATTCGGCGTTATTGCCAAGCCCACCCTCCTTTTTGACGAGAAAGGGCACCATAAGAATAAAGATATCTACTTTGTCCTGGGCTGGGACCAGAAGTCCGGGGCACCCGAATATATATATCCCACCCAGGAGATGTTCTGCCAGGATGATTCTGATTTGGAATCCCCTGCCGCCGTCCTTAAGAATAAATTGCCCTACAAAGTGACACTGCAGGGCAAAGAGGCTATGGGTGCATTGCGGTTTCCGGAAATAATCCTTCCTTCTTCCGGCTCGTATTCCTATATCATCGTAATGGGCATAACGGATGATGAATCCGAAATCAGAAAGGCAAAGGCCGATTTCGGTAATTTATCCAAAGTAAAACTGGCCTTGGAGCAAAGCAAATCATCCTGGTTTAAGAAAAGTAACGACATATCTTTTAATACCGGGGATTGCAATTTTGATAATTGGCTGCGCTGGGTGAGCATACAACCGGAACTGCGCAGGATTTTCGGATGTTCCTTCTTGCCGGATTTTGATTACGGAAAAGGAGGAAGGGGCTGGAGAGATTTGTGGCAGGATTGCCTTGCCTTGATACTGAATAATCCGAAGGCCACCCGCCGTATGCTGGTTAATAATTTTGGCGGCATAAGGATTGACGGCTCCAATGCCACTATTATCGGAAAGGCAAACGGAGAATTTATCGCCGACCGCAACAATATAAGCCGCGTATGGATGGATCACGGCATATGGCCTCTGGTTACGCTGGAGCTGTATTTAAATGAAACCGGGGATTACGGCATATTGTCTGAACGCATTCCTTATTTCCGCGATTCCCGTATCTTCCGCTCCGGATGCCAGGATACGGCATGGAGGCCGTCGGATGGCACGCAGCTTAAAACTGCCGCAGGCAGGGTATATAAAGGCACAATACTGGAGCACCTTCTGGTTGAAAACCTGGTGCAGTTTTACAACGTAGGCAGCCATAACTACGTCAGGCTTGAAGGCGCAGACTGGAATGACGGACTGGATATGGCGCAGGAGAATGGCGAAAGCGTGGCTTTTAGCTGTATGTACGCCTATAACCTGGCGTTACTGGCAGGATTATTGAGCGGCTCCGGGATTAAGAAGGTAAGGGTTTTCCGGGAATTGGGAATCCTCCTTGAGAAGTCCGGCTATAACAATATCAGGGCAAAGCAGAAGTTATTAAACAGATATTTTGAAAAAACATCCGGGCGTCTTTCGGGAAATAAGCGGGAAATAGATGTTTTGCAGCTGGCCGGGGATTTAAAAGAAAAATCTTCCTGGATGAACGGCTATATCCGTAAAAAGGAGTGGCTTAAGAAAGGATTCTTCAACGGCTATTATGATAATGAAAAGAGGAGGGTGGAAGGCAAAAAAAAGAACCTCATGCGTATGAGCCTGGCATCTCAGACCTTCCCTATAATGGGGCAGGTGGCAGACGATAATCAGATAAAACATATCTTGAAAAGCGTAGACAAATATCTTTTTGACAATGAGTCAGGGGGATACCGCCTGAATACGGATTTTAAAGAACAGCAGCTCAAGCTGGGCAGGGCCTTTTCTTTCTCTTACGGCGATAAAGAGAACGGCGCTGTCTTTAACCATATGGTAGCAATGTTTGCTTATGCGTTGTGCCGGCGCGGATACGGTGAAGAGGCCTGGAAGGTCCTGGACTCGATATACGCCATGGCAACCAATACCCCCAAAGCCAGGATTTATCCCTGTATTCCGGAGTATTTCAACATAGAAGGCAGGGGGATGTATTCTTATCTTACCGGCTCAGCCAGCTGGTTTATGCTCACTTTGGCTACCCAGATTTTTGGCGTAAGAGGGCTATCCGGCAATCTTTTAATCCAGCCAAACCTTTCTGCCAGCCAGTTCAGGCATCAGAACCGTATAAGCATAAGGCGCATATTTGCCGGAAGGAAATTAGAGGTAAGTTTCTTTAATCCCAAGAGGCTAAAAGCCGGAAGGTACCGCATAATTAAAGCCAGTTTGAATGCCGTTAGATTTCCGGCATTCCCGGTCAACCAGGGAAAGGGCATTCTTATAGGCCGCAGAGAGATACAGAGACTGGCGCAAGGCAAAACCCACAAGATAGATATTTTCCTGGGTTAAATCCGGAGCAATTTATATTGCTTAATATATGTGCTTTTGCTATAATTAAATGCCTATTTAAGCCTGCCTACCGGCAGGCAGGGAGGATTGATGATTCTGCGTTACAGCCTACCCAAAATGAACGCTATCTGGCAGGATGATTTCAAATTCAAGACCATGCTGGATATAGAGTTGCTTGCCTTAGAGGCCATGGCCAAAAAAGGCCGCATACCGCATCAAGCCATAAAGCGCATCAAAAAAAGGGCTAAGTTTAACCTACGCCAAATCCATAAACTGGAAGAGAAGACACAACATGATGTGGTGGCATTTATCAATAATGTAGCCCAAAATATTGGGGCTGATGCCAAATATCTGCACATGGGCCTGACCTCTTCCGATATTCTGGATACGACCCTTGGGGTGCAGCTCAGGCAGGCCTCAGGAATCCTTCTGGAGGATTTGGATAAATTACTTGGTTTACTGGCGCGCAAGGCCAGAGAATACAGGGATATGATCTGTATAGGCCGTACGCACGGAGTACATGCGGAACCCACTACCTTTGGTTTGAAAATAGCCCTTTGGTACGATGAAACCAGGCGTAACTACAAGCGCCTGTTGCAGGTAAAAGAGGAAGTTTCCTTAGGCAAGATATCCGGGGCAGTAGGGACATTTGCCAATATAGAGCCTGATGTGGAAACTTATGTTTGCAGGAAACTGGGGCTAAGAGCAGCCAATATCTCTACGCAGATAATACAAAGAGATGTATACGCACAATATATGGTTACCCTTGCGGTAATCGGCTCTTCCCTGGAGAAATTCGCCACCGAAATAAGAAACCTGCAAAAGACAGAGGTCCTGGAGGTAGAAGAGCCTTTTGCAAAAGGCCAGAAGGGATCTTCTGCCATGCCGCACAAAAGAAACCCGGTAATCTGCGAGAGGGTATGCGGATTATCGCGTATCCTGCGCGGTAATGCAGTTGTGGCGATGGAAAACGTGGCCTTATGGCATGAACGCGATATCAGTCATTCTTCCGCAGAAAGGATAATCATACCCGATTCTACTTTAGCCCTGGATTATATGTTGAATAAGTTCATACAGGTGGTAGATGGCCTTGTGGTTTATCCGGATAACATGCTTGCCAACCTGATTAAGACCAGGGGCCTTATCTTTTCGCAAAGGGTGCTATTAGCCCTTATGGATAAAGGGCTTAAACGCGACCAGGCCTATACCATCGTGCAGAAAAATGCCATGGCCAGCTGGCAGACCAATAAGAACTTTAAGGAGTTTTTATTGCAAGATAGGCTCCTGCGAAAATATCTCACCAGCGATGATTTGGATGAGATATTTGACCTGGAATATTACCTGCGCAATATAAATAAGATTTTCTCCCGTGTTTTTTCTAAATGAATCTCCGCTGGGCTTAAAGCCCTGCGGTTTATTGAAATGAAATACTTGAGCGGCCATCCTTGCACAGAACGCAAGGATTTCACTAGGCAAATGTATTAGGTGTTTAATTCTCCAGCCTTGCCCTAAAGGACAAGGTTTTTTGGCCGCGAAAGTATAAGCGGGAAGAAAGAACCGGCTTATAGCCTGAAAGTGTTTTGTGGCCATCGCCCTCCAAAGAACCCCTTTTTGAATTTAAATGGTGAATCGCATAGAAATAAAAGACAAACCCGGTATTTTTGACGCCGTAGGCTCTGGGATAGAAAAAGATATCTCTGACCTTGGGATACGCAAGAAGGTGTCAATTGGTTTCAGCCAGATTTATAATATAGAAGGCAATCTTGCCGAAAACCAGCTGGAGAGGATCTGCCAGGAGCTGTTGGCCGACGGGGTCTATCAGGAATATTCTATAGGAATAAGCCAAAAGCCGGCAGGCGGCTTTGCGGTGGAGGTTACTTATAATCAAGGGGTGATGGACCCTGTTGAGGAATCGGTCTTAAAGGGCATACGCGACCTGGGGATAGAAGGCGTTACTTCCGTCAAAACCGCAAAGAGATACCTTATAAAAGGCAACCTTTCGGCCAGAGAGCTGAAGATCATTTCGGAAAAACTGCTTTATAACAAATTAATCCAGCATGTCGTCGGCTCAGAAGGACACCTGCCTGTCCGGCAGGCAGGCAAGCCCGGGCAACCGGAAGCCATCGGCTCCGAGCCGGGAGGATACAGGTTCAATTTAGTCACTGTGGACTTATTGGGCGCATCCGATAAAAAACTGCAAAGGATAAGCAGGCAGGGACAGTTGTTTCTGAATGTTGCCGAGATGCGCAGGGTAAGGGATTATTTCAAGAAAATCGGCCGTAATCCCACTGATTGCGAATTGGAAACCATAGCACAGACCTGGTCTGAGCACTGCTGGCATAAGACCTTCCGCGGGAAAATAAATTACACCGAAATCACAAAATCACCCTGCCTGTCCGGCAGGCAGGCAAGCCGCAAGGTTACCAGGAAGATAGATAACCTGCTTAAGGCAACCATTATGAAGGTTACCAACGAACTCAATAAGCCCTGGTGCGTTTCGGTCTTTAAAGACAATGCGGGTGTAATCAGGTTCGACCGGGAAAATAATATATGTTTCAAGGTGGAGACACACAACCATCCTTCCGCGCTTGAGCCGTTCGGCGGCGCCAATACCGGTATCGGCGGGGTAATACGCGACCCCCTGGGCACAGGCCTGGGTGCCAGGCCCATACTCAATACCGACGTATTCTGCTTCGGCCCGGTAGACTATCCCTTTTCAAAGTTGCCGCAAGGCACCCTGCATCCCAGGAGGATTATGAAGGGCGTTGTCTCCGGAGTGCGCGATTACGGCAATAAGATGGGTATCCCTACGGTCAACGGAGCCATACTTTTTCACGAGGGGTTCGTAGGAAACCCTCTGGTCTATTGCGGGACAGCAGGGATAATGCCTAAAGGGAAATCCTTCAAGCAGTCCAGTACAGGCGATTTAATAGTGGTGGCAGGCGGCAGGACAGGCAGGGATGGGATTCACGGCGCGACCTTCTCTTCCGGAGAGCTTACGCATGAGTCCGAGACCATATCCTCCGGCGCAGTGCAAATAGGCAACCCCATCCAGGAAAAGAAGCTTTTGGATGTGATACTACAGGCAAGGGACAAAAACCTTTATGACGCGATAACCGACTGCGGCGCAGGAGGGTTGTCTAGCGCAGTGGGCGAGATGGGCCAGGAGTTAGGCGCCAGGGTAGACCTGGAAAAAGTCCCGCTTAAATACTCCGGCCTTTCTTATACGGAAATCTGGATTTCCGAATCGCAGGAAAGGATGGTGCTCTCCGTCCCCAAGAAAAATATCAATAAGCTCCTGGGTGTTTTCTCAAGAGAGGACGTGGAAGCCACGGTAATCGGAGAGTTTACCGACACCAAGAAGCTGGAGCTTTATTATCAAAATAACCCGGTCTGCGAGTTGGATATGAATTTTCTGCACGAGGGCCTTCCTGCCCTGGAGAGGAAGGCATTTTATGTACAAAATAAACACAGGGAGCCGCGTTTTCAGTGTCCCGCTAACCTTACGGATAGCCTCATAAAACTTCTGTCTGATTACGATACTTGTTCCAAGGAGTGGGTGATCAGGCAATATGACCATGAAGTGCAGGCAGGTTCGGTGTTGAAACCTCTGGCCGGGAAATTCAATGACGGGCCTTCGGATGCGGCAATCGTCAGGCCTTTGCTTAATTCGGATAAGGGCATCATCATTTCCTGCGGCATCAATTTCCGTTACGGTTTTATCGACCCTTACTGGATGGCCGCATCATGTATAGACGAGGCCTTAAGGCAGGTAGTGTCCGTGGGAGGGTCGCTAGAGGTCTGCGCCTTATTGGATAATTTTTGCTGGGGCAACCCCGATAAACCAGACCGTCTGGGAGGCCTGGTCAGGTGCGCCCTGGGCTGTTACGATACTGCCAGGGCTTTCGGAGTACCTTTTATTTCCGGCAAAGACAGCCTGAACAACGAATATACGGTAAAAAATAGATCTACCGCCATCCCCGGGACGATTCTGATTTCTGCTATGGCGGTAATGCCCGATGTGAATAAAAGCGTATCCGCTTTTGCCAGGGAAACGGGAGATCTGATTTATATAGTGGGCCAGACTTATCCCGAGATGGGGGGCTCGCATTATTTCGGATTATCCGGATACCTCGGTAATAGCGTACCCAGGGTTTACCCTAAGACCGCCAAGAAAATATTCTCTTCTCTCAATAAAGCCGTTTCCTTAGGGTTAGTCAGGGCAATGCACGATTGTTCCGAATCAGGCATAGGCCTGGCTTGTGCCGAGATGGCCTTTAGCGGGGGCCTGGGCATGGAGTTATTCCTGCAGGAGGTTCCCTACAAATGCGCTGACCGCAGCGAAAGAAGAAACGATTTCATTTTATTCTCCGAGTCAAATTCAAGGTTCATGGTGGAGGTTAAGAAAAAGAACCAGGCGTCTTTCGAGAGGGTCTTAAAGGGGCTGCCTTTCGGTCTTGCGGGCTGCCTTTCGGATAAAAAAGAATTCAGGGTTTATGGCTTAGATAATAAGTTGTGCATAAAGGCAGATATAGGAAGGCTTAAAGACGCATGGAAGGAGCCGCTCAAATGGTGAGGTCAAAGAGGTCTTTAGCGATGATTGACTTGGGCAAGGATGATTTTACCAAGGAAGATACCTGGAGGATATTTCGCATCATGTCGGAATTTGTCGACGGCTTTGAGGTCCTTTCCAAACTTGGCAAGGCAGTTTCTATTTTTGGTTCAAGCCGCACAAAACCCGCGAATAAGTATTATAAACTGGCAGAGCAAACCTCATACCTTTTAGCCAAAGAAGGCTATGCGGTCATTACCGGAAGCGGCCCGGGCATGATGGAAGCGGCTAACAAGGGAGCCAGGAGGGCAGGCGGCATATCTATAGGCCTGAATATACAGATACCTTCGGAGCAGCGACCCAACACATACGTGGATGTGCCTCTTGAGTTTCGTTATTTCTTCGTGCGCAAGGTTATGTTCGTCAAATATGCCAAGGCATTCGTGATTATGCCCGGAGGCTACGGCACGCTTGACGAGTTCACCGAGGCTATAAATCTTATCCAGACATCCCGGATACCGGTCTTTCCGGTAGTTCTTGTAGGTAAAGAATATTGGAAAGGTATGATTGACTGGCTTAAAGATACCGTCTTAAAGCAGGGTAACATCAGCAAAGATGATCTGGATATATTCAGTGTCGTAGATACCCCGGAAGAAGTCATAAAGGTAATAAAGAAATTCTATGCCAAGGCCTAGGGTCTGTGTTTTAAGAACAGCAGGAACCAATTGCGACAGGGAAACCGCATTCTCTTTTTCTCTGTCAGGCGCTCTATCGCAGCTGGTGCACATCAATAGCCTTATAAACAACCAGTTTAAGCTGTCTGATTTCCAGATACTGGCTATCCCCGGGGGCTTTAGCTACGGAGACGACGTAGCTGCCGGTAAGATCTTGGCCAATGAGTTGAGGTATAAATTAAGCCAGGGGTTTAAGGAGTTCATTGAAGCGGGTAAACTGGTTATCGGTATCTGCAACGGATTCCAGGTGCTGGTAAAAAGCGGATTTCTCCCTTATGACGCCGCGCTCAGACAAAGGACCAGCCTGATTATAAACGATTCCGGGAAATTCGAGGACCGCTGGGTCCATTTACGCAAAACGCAGAATAAATGCGTCTGGACAAAGGGACTGCCGGAGGTGATCTCTCTTCCGGTAGCGCATGGGGAAGGGAAATTCATCGTAAAAGACAGGGCACTGCTTAAGCAACTCGAGGATAACGGGCAGATAGTGTTTCAATATTGCGATGAGGCAGGCAATGCCTCGGCCGGTTACCCCTTTAATCCCAACGGCTCCGAGGATAATATAGCCGGTATCTGCGACCACACGGGTAGGGTTCTCGGCCTTATGCCCCATCCGGAAAGGCATATAAAATATATCCAGCATCCGGCCTGGTATAGAAAGGGCCGGGATAAGCAAGGCCAGGGGCTGCAGATCTTCAGGAATGCCGTAGATTATATCAGGAAGAATATTTAGAGGAGGTATATGCGAAAGATAACTTATAAAGTTTCCGGAGTGGACATAAGCGAGGCCGGCCTTTTTAAAAACAGGATAAAACCCCTGGTAAGAAAATCGTTCCGCCGGGAGGTTTTAAAGGATATAGGAGGCTTCGGCAGCTTCTTTGCTTTATCCGGGAAAAAATATAAAGAGCCGGTCCTGGTTTCTTCCGCTGACGGAGTAGGCACAAAATTAAAGATTGCCGCTCTTGCAGGAAGACACGATACCGTGGGGATAGATGCAGTGGCGATGAACGTCAACGACATACTTTGCGCCGGAGCCGAGCCCCTGTTTTTCCTGGATTATCTGGCTTACAGCAAACTAAAGCCGGATACGCTTTTTGATATCGTCAAAGGGGTAAATACCGGCTGCATGCAGGCGGGCTGCTCTCTGGTGGGAGGGGAAACCGCGCAGATGCCGGGGATGTATAAACAAGGGGATTATGACCTGGCAGGTTTCTGCGTGGGAATAGCGGAGAAGGCACGCATCATCGACGGCTCACAAATAGAGCCGGGCAATGTCATCATAGGCCTTGAGTCCAGCGGACTCCATTCCAACGGTTTCTCTTTGGTGCGCAGGGTCTTTTCGGAGAAGGAGCTTAAGCGGATGAGTGTTGAGTTGCTCAAGCCCACAAGGATTTACGTCAAACCCGTTTTGTCTTTACTATCGAACCAGCGAACAAGCGAACCGGCGAACACAATCAGGGGCATAGCCCATATCACCGGCGGGGCTTTTTACGATAAAATCAGCCGTATATTACCTGATACCGTGGATGCACGTATACATACTGATTCCTGGCAAAGGCCGGAAATATTCAAGCTTATCCAGAACAAAGGTAATATTGAAGATAAGGAAATGTATCATACCCTGAATATGGGTATAGGCATGGTCCTGATTGTTGCATCCGAACAGGCAAAGGCCATAGCCGCAAGGCTTGCACAGTCAAATCTTTCCTGCCATATCATCGGAGAGACGATAAGAGGCAAGGGGCAGGCGGAAGTAATCTAACACCCAATTCTATCGCACCTTGGCATAGATGATTGCCAAGTGTGCCCCTTGTAGGGCGGATGAATTGGTGTGCAGTTATGTTAACACCCGAACCTATCGGCACGTTTGCCTATAGGAAGACAAAGTGCGCTTTTGTAAAAGCGATGGTTCGGTGTACGTACATAATGTTTACACCCGACCATATCGGATTGGTCGGTGCGCGCTTGTGCGCAGGGAGGTTAAAGATGAGCATTTTGACTATAGTTGTAATAATAGCATTGGCGGTTTTCCTGGCGGGCGTAAGGATTGTCAGGCCTACCAGCAGGGGCCTGATCGAAAGGCTCGGTAAATATAACCGTTTTGCGCAGCCCGGTTTTAACTGGATAATCCCGATAATAGAAAACATATATATGGTTAATATTACCGAACAGATGGTTGATGCCGAGCCGCAGGAGATCATCACCTTCGACAACTTAAATGCCAAGGTGGACGCCCAGGTCTATTTCAAGGTAAAGGCAGATGAGGATAGCGTAAAGAGCGCAATATACAACGTTTATAATTATGAATATCAGATCGTTAACCTGGCGCGCACCACGTTAAGGAACATCATCGGTACGCTGACTCTGAAATCCGCAAACAGCGAACGTGGTAAAATCAACCTGGAGCTGCATGAAACCTTGATGAACGAAACTGCGCATTGGGGCCTTGAAATCGTCCGCACGGAGCTTAAAGAGATTGATCCTCCCAAGGATGTTCAGGAGACCATGAACAAGGTAGTCAAGGCGGAAAACGAAAAGATCGCCGCAGTGGATTTCGCCACTGCCACAGAGACCGTAGCTGACGGCCAGAAGAGGGCGGAAATCAAGAAGGCCGAAGGTATAAAACAGGCCAGGATCCTCCAGGCACAAGGCGAGGCAGAGGCAATACAGCTGGTCAATGAGGCGGCAGAGAAGTATTTCGTAGGCAATACGCAGGTTTTAAGAAGGCTTGAGGCAGTGGAGAAGGCATTCCAGTCCAACGCCAAGATAATCGTTCCGGCAGGTTCACAGCTGGTAAATGTAGTAGGCGATATGGCCGGGATTGTGCCTTTACCTATCACAAAGGAAGAGTCCAAAAAATAAAATATGAATGTCCTGGTTATTGGTTCCGGAGGCAGGGAACACGCGATTATCTGGAAGCTTAAGCAGTCAAGGCAGATAGACAAGATCTTTTGTGCCACCGGCAACGGAGGTATTTCCCAGCTTGCCGAATGCGTGGATATCAAGGTTGAAGACATAAAGCAACTGGTGGATTTTGCCTTGAAAGAACGCATCGGCCTTACGGTGGTTGGCCCGGAGTTGCCCCTTTCTTTAGGGATAGTGGACGAATTCAATCTTTATGGCCTGAAGATTTTCGGCCCGCATAAGAAAGCCGCGGAACTGGAATCCAGCAAGGTATTCGCCAAACAATTTATGAACAAATATAAGGTGCCCACAGCGCCTTTTAAGGTTTTTGAAGACCCGTTTGATGCCAGGGGGTATATCGCTCAAAAACAGCTTCCGGTTGTAATAAAGGCCGACGGACTGGCCCAGGGCAAGGGAGTGGTGGTAGCCAGGACCCTGAAAGAAGTAGAGGATGCGCTGGATCTGATAATGTACAAGAAGGCATTCGGCCAGGCAGGCAAGCGGGTTATCATAGAAGATTGTCTGTCGGGCCAAGAGGCATCCATACTTCTTCTTGTTGATTCACAGACGGTCGTGCCGCTTGTTTCCAGCCAGGACCACAAGAGGGTCTTTGATGCGGATGCCGGCCCTAATACCGGCGGCATGGGCGCCTATTCTCCGGCACCCATCATTACAAATCAGGTTTATACCAATATCATGGATGTTATAGTCGCCCCGGTCATGGATGGCCTGGCCAAAGAGAAGATAGAATACAGGGGGATCCTTTACATAGGAATAATGCTTACAAAGGAAGGACCGAAGGTGCTGGAGTTTAACGTACGTTTCGGTGACCCCGAGACGCAGGCCATTCTGCCCAGGTTGCAGTCCGACTTATTAGAAATCATGATGGCTACTGCCGAAGGGCAGTTAGAAAGGTTTTGCGGCTATGATAAACTCGCATGGAGCAGGGACGCATGCGTGTGCGTGGTTTGCGCATCGGGCGGCTACCCCGGTGATTATGAAAAGGGCAAAGAGATTTTTGGGCTTACCGAGGCAGATGCGATGAGCAACGTAACCGTTTTTCATTCCGGGACCAGGGCGGTAAAAGAAGATTCGGGGGTAAAATATTTCACTACCGGAGGCAGGGTCTTGGGCGTAACGGCCGTGGGGCAGACTATAGCCGAAGCCATTTCCGCCAGCTACCGGGCAGTTGAAAAAATCAGCTTTGAAGGTATGCATTACCGTAAAGATATAGGTAAAAAAGCGATGATTTCCAAGTGTTAATTTAACACCCGGCCATATCGGTACCTTGCCCTAAATGATGGGTAAGCATCCCGCCTTCTGCGGGAATTGGCCGGTGCGCGTTTTCTACGCAGGGAGGCAAGATGAAAAAGCCGTCAGTAAGCATCATTATGGGCAGCCAGTCGGATCTGGGGTGCATAAAAGAGACCATGGAGTTATTAAAGGTATTCAATATAGGATTTGAGGCGAAGGTTTTATCCGCGCACAGGACGCCTAAAGAGCTTGAGGCGTACGTAAAAAAGGCGCAGGAGCGCTCGGTCAAGGTCTTTATTGCCGTAGCCGGAGGTTCGGCGGCGCTGGCCGGAGTAATTGCCAGTCACACTATCCTGCCGGTCATCGGCATACCCATCGAAACCAAGAGCCTTAAAGGCCTGGATTCGCTTTTGTCCACGGTGCAGATGCCTGCGGGGGTGCCTGTTGGTTCGATGGCTATCGGCAGTGCAGGGGCAAGAAATGCCGCCATATTCTCAGCCGAGATACTGGGCATAAGTGATAAAAAGATAGCAGCACGCCTTGCTGTTTACAAAGAGAGACAAAGGACCAGGATAAAAAAGACCAGCTTGAAGTTTTAATGGCCACAAGGATAATCCGAAAAGAAGACGCGCTCAAATACGAAAACCTGAAGGAGGCAGCAGGGGTCGTAGCAGGCGGGGGCCTGGTGATTATCCCTACTGAAACCGTCTATGGTATTGCCGCCAACATGCTTGATGCTCAAGCCCTGGAGCGGCTTTGCCGCATTAAGAATAGGCCCGGCAATAAGCGTTTCTCCCTGCACATTGAAGATAAGGAAAGGGTGCTGGCATTTGCCGTTGATATAGCGCCTGTTGCGTTCAGGTTGATGGACAAATTCTGGCCCGGTCCCTTAACCTTGATTTTGAAATCCAATGGCGAGTTGGATCGAACCATCGGCATACGCATGCCGGATGATGAAATAGCCTCTTCCGTAATCCGTATAGCACAGGTCCCCGTGGTTATGCCATCGGCCAATATAACCGGGGATAAGCCGCCGGTTGACCTGGAGGGGGCGTTAAGGAATTTAGACGGCCTGGTAGATATGGCAATAGACGGCGGGGTAAGCCGGTTGCAATGCGAATCCTCCGTGGTAGACCTCTCAGGCGATAAGCCGCAGATACTAAGGGAAGCCGCGCTAAAAAAAGAAGAGATCCATGCCGTGCTGGATAAAAAGAGCGTGCTTTTTGTTTGTGCCGGGAACACCTGCAGGTCGGTCATGGCCAAGGCCTTATTGGAAAAGAAATTGAGAGACAATAACCGTAAAGACGTGGATGTGGTTTCTGCCGGCATATATGCCATAGACGGAGCGCCTGCTACCTACGCCACCAGAGCGGTTTTGGAAAAGGAAGGCATAGATGTAAGTGGCCACCGGGCCGCCAATGTGACAAAAGAGATGTTGAGGGCTTCGGATATCATCCTGGTGATGGAAAGGCTGCATGAAGAAAGGGTCCTGGGGTTATGGCCGGAGGCAAAAAAGAGGCTGTTTTTGTTGAAGGAATTTGCTAAAATAAAAGATAGTAGCCTGGATATAGCGGATCCCCTGGGCAGGGATACCGGCTATTATGAAATGACGTTGAAGACAATCAAAGATACGATAGAAAGGATAGCGGATATCATATGAAGAAACCAATGCCCCTGCTTATCGCTTCCGACCACGGAGGTTTCGCCTTAAAACAAAAGCTAAAAAGCTACCTGGAGTCCAGGGGTTTTCCCGTAAAAGATTTGGGCGCCTATTCTGCCCAGCGTTGCGATTATCCTGTCTTTGCCATTGCCCTAGCAAGGAAAATATCCAGCGGCCAATATAAAAGGGGGATCATTATATGTAAAAGCGGTATCGGTAACTCCATTGTAGCAAACCGCGTTGCCGGGGTACGCGCTGCCCTGTGTCATAACGAAACCGCAGCCAGGCTTTCCCGCGAGCATAACGACAGCAATGTTCTGGTTCTGGGTTCTCTTTTCATAAATGCCGCTAAGGCAAAACGGATAACGGGGGTTTGGCTTAAGACGGGATTTTCAGGCGGAAGGCATAGGAGACGCCTTAATCAAATCAGGAAAATAGAAAGGGAGATGGGGTACAGAAAGTGATGGAACATATAAAGAGTGTCGATGTCGAGATTTACGAGATCATAAAAAAGGAACTCAAGAGACAACAGGAGCACATTGAACTCATTGCCTCAGAGAATTTTACTTCTGAGGCGGTGCTTGAGGCGCAAGGCTCTGTCCTGACCAACAAGTATGCCGAAGGTTATCCCGGGAAACGCTGGTACGGCGGATGCGAATATGTGGATGAGGCAGAGACACTGGCCATCGAGCGGGCCAAGAAGCTTTTTAAGGCAGAACATGCCAATGTCCAGGCGCACTCCGGCACCCAGGCCAACATGGCGGTTTACTTTGCGGTGCTCAAACCTAAAGATACGGTCTTGGCCATGGATTTGGCATGCGGAGGCCACCTTTCCCACGGACATCCGCATAATTTCTCCGGCATGTTTTATAACGTTATCGGTTACGGGGTAGACAGAAAGACCGAGACCCTTGATTATGACCGGATATTGGCCCTGGCAAAAAGACATAAACCGAAAATGATCCTGGCGGGTGCTTCCGCCTATCCCCGTATAATAGATTTTAGGAAATTCCGCCAGATCTGCGATAAGGTGGGGGCTTATCTGTTTGTGGATATGGCCCACATCGCGGGGTTAGTCGCTGCCGGGATACATCCTTCTCCCGTGCCGTATGCGGATTTCGTGACCTCCACTACGCACAAGACGCTGCGTGGACCGCGCGGAGGGTTCGTGCTCTGCAAAAAGGAGTTCGCGGGAAAAATCGACAGCCGTATTTTCCCCGGCATCCAGGGCGGACCACTGATGCACGTAATCGCTGCCAAGGCCGTAGCTTTTAAAGAAGCAATGAGCCCTTCCTTCAGGGCCTATCAAAGGCAGATTGTCAAGAATTGCCGGGAGCTTGCTTCGGCATTGGCGGAGTCGGGTTTCCGCATTGTTTCCGGAGGCACGGATACCCATCTGATGCTGGTGGATTTATGCGAAAAGAGGATTACCGGACAGGCGGCCTGTGTTGCGCTGGGTTCAGTCAACATAACCGCCAATAAGAATCTTATACCCTTTGATGCCAAAAGCCCGTCTGTGACCAGCGGCATACGCCTGGGTACAGCGGCAGTGACTACCCGCCTGATGAAGGAGCGCCAGATGCGCAGGATAGCTTCTTTGATTGACCGGGCAATCGAGGCAAGCGACGAACCGGAGGTACTTAAAGATATCAAAAAAGAAGTCCTTGAGCTTACGCGTAAGTTCCCTCTTTACCCCGCACCTTCTATACGTTAAGGTGTTCCGAGGGCAGGGATTTTTAAGATATTCGGATAGAAAGAAGGTGCGGGGTTTATCCCTTATTTTATGAAAGGTAAAATGAAAAAGAATATGTTTAGACGACCCAGCTGGGATGAATATTTCCTTGAGGTATCCAGGCTGGTTGCAAAAAGGGCGACGTGCCTGCGCCGTCGGGTCGGCGCGGTACTGGTCAAAGATAAAAGGATATTGGCTACCGGATATAACGGAGCTCCGCGGGGCCTTGCGCACTGCCTGGATATAGGTTGTATCCGCCAGAAATTGAAAATCCCTTCCGGCGAAAGGCACGAACTCTGCCGTGCATTACACGCCGAGCAGAACGCGCTCATACAGGCCTCTTTATACGGCATCAGCGTCAAGGAGGCTACGCTTTACGCTACGAATCAGCCCTGCATTATTTGTGCGAAGATGCTTATCAATGCCGGCATAAAGGAGATCGTCATTGCCGACGGCTACCCCGATAAGATGGCCGCGGATTTCCTGAAAGAGGCCGGTATCAAAATAAAGATAATAAAATGAAATGTCCTTTTTGCGGATATCAAGAGGATAAGGTAGTGGATTCGCGCGCCACGCAGGAGGAATCCGCTGTCAGGCGCAGGCGCGAGTGCCTTAAATGCGGCAAGCGTTTTACTACCTACGAATACGTGGAGGAGGTTTCCCTGATGGTGATAAAAAAAGACGGCCGTCGGGAGCCTTTTGACCGCAAGAAGATATTGGGCGGCATAATCAGGGCCTGCGAAAAAAGGCCTGTCAGTATGGATAAAATGGAGGAGATTGTTTCTTCGGTAGAGCACTCAATCCAGAAGAAGTCCGACCGGGAAATAGATTCCTCGCGTATCGGAGAGCTGGTGATGGAAAGGTTAAAAGGCCTGGATGACGTAGCTTACGTGCGTTTTGCTTCCGTGTACCGGCAGTTCAAGGACGTCAGCCAGTTTATGTCGGAATTAAAGGACATCCTGGGCAAGGAGAAAACCCAATCCGAGAAGGGCAGAAGGAGGCATTAGGGTATAATGGTGGAGATGGAATTAAACAAGATAGTCATAGACGAAAAGAGGCATGACCAGCTTATCGTCTTGAAGGAGAAGGAAGGTACCAGGCTCCTGCCTATCGTCATCGGTTTGAATGAGGCCTCATCCATAAAATTAAAAATCAGCGGTTTTCAGCCGCCCAGGCCCCTTACGCACGACCTGCTTTACAATACCATCCAGGACCTGGAGGCTGCCATAGAAAAGATAATCATAGATAAGCTGGAAGAAAATACCTTCCATGCCAAGATAGTCATCCGCACATCTAACGGGAAAATCAAAGTCATCGATGCCCGCCCCTCGGATAGCGTAGCACTGGCAGTCAGAGCCAGGGCCCCCATCTTTGTCGAAGACCAGATAATAAAACAGTCAGAGATGTTGAACAGAGACATAGAATGACGGCGCCGGCTGCGAGCCTTATCTTGAATCCAGGAGAGAGAAATATTTTAAGGAGGATATCCCTTTTTGCCGCGGGTAAAAGGAGCCAACTTTACCTCGTAGGCGGGATATTGCGCGATATGCTCCTTGGCCGCAGCAAAGAGAATCCCGATTTTGATTTCTGCCTAAAGGACAAAGCCATAAGTTTCGGACAGCTGCTGTCGCGTAAACTCCATGCAGGCTTTGTGGTCCTGGACAAAGAGAATGGCTGCTGTCGGCTGGTCAAAAAGATACAGGGTAAAACCTACACCTTTGATTTTACGGACTTCCGCGGCAAGAACCTCGAAGAGGACCTCTTGCACAGGGATTTTACCGTCAATACCCTGGCGGTAAGGCTTGATGATTTTCTCAAAAGAAATCCCGCCGGTTACATTATCGACCTTTACGGAGCAAAAGAAGATATCAAAAGAAAAACGGTCAGGGCGGTTACCTGCGAGGCCTTCCGGGAAGACCCTTTACGCATATTAAGGGCTTTTAGTACCTGCGCCCTGTTCGATTTCAGGATCGAGGATAAGACGCTTAAACTTATCCGTATCCATCGTAAGGCCCTGGCGGCGGTTTCCTGGGAAAGGATAAGGGAGGAATTCTTTAAAATCCTTTCCTGCGAGGATTCCCATTTTTACCTGAAGGAGCTCGATGAGCTTGGAATCCTTGAGATGATATTCCCCGAGATAAAGGCCATGCGTAATATCGGACAGGGGCCATATCATCATCTTGATGTCTGGGAACATACGCTGGAAACCGTCAGGCAACTGGAGCTTTTATTCAAGAAAATAAAGAGAGGCGGGGATATCAGTGCTTATCTGGCAGAGGAGGTCTCTTTTGAACGCAGCCGTTATCTGCTTTTGAAACTGGCCGCGCTGCTTCATGACATAGGCAAGCCTTCTACCTTGCGCAGGGAAGAAGGTAAGATCAGCTTTCACGGTCACGAGAGGGTAGGCGTAGACATGATCAAGGCAATCGCAAAACGGCTCAAGCTGTCAAACGACGAACTGGCGTTATTAAAAAGAGTGGTGATCTGTCATCTGAGGCCCGGTTTTCTGTCTGACCTCCCAGAGATAAGCGAACGCGCAAAATTCAGGTTTTTCCGTGACGCAGGAAAAGAGGCAATCAGCACGCTGGTGGTTTCTCTTGCCGACCAGAGAGCTACCAAAGGCCCGCTGACTACCGCGCAATCCAGGCTCAGGCACGAAAGGACATCCGCCGCTTTAATACGGGAGTATTTCAGGAAGAGAAAACAGCCCTCTCCCAGGAAGATTGTCGACGGAAACGACCTGATACGCAAATTTAAGCTGGAGCCTTCTCCGTTAATCGGCAGAATGCTTTCCGAGATAAATGAGCTTACGGCAATCGGCGAAGTCAGGAGTAAGCCGGAGGCTTATGCTGCTGCCAAAAAGATAATGCAGAAGGATAAATAATTATTTTAATATTTGATTATTTTATCGCAGAATACTATAATATAGACAATAAACCGATATCTTAAGAAGACTTAAGGTTAAGCTGTAGATTTGTACACCAATATTAAGGAGGCAGTATGAAAAAATACAGAGTGATATTGGTAGTAGTAATTTTCGTCATTATTTCCATCGCTTATCTTATGGCTCAATTTCAGGTTGCAAGCTTGAAGAACGAACGGCAGATTCTCCTTAAGCTGCTGGCAAAGGAAAGGGAGCTGGAATCACTGTTGACTCAAGAGAACCAGCGGCTGGCTGCGCAGGTTCCCGATAAAGCCAAAAAACAGGTTAAAACAAAGGCAGCGGCAAGGCAGGCAGCCCCGGCGGCGGTTAAAACAAAGGCAGCGGCCCGCACACAGGAAGAAGCAAGGCCTACGGCCGGCAACCGCGGCTACCTTATAAAAAACGGAAAAACCACCTTTGGCAGGTAAGCCAGTCTTAACCGCAATAAATATTCTAAAGAAGCATCTCGCCTCGTTCAGTGAGCCGTCGGTAACCGGATTTTCCCGCAGCAATGACCCTTACCTCGTGCTTATCTCCTGTATTCTTAGCCTGCGCACAAAGGATAAAACCACCCTTGAGGCAGCAGGCAGATTATTCCAGGTTGCTTATACACCGCAGCAAATGGTAAGATTGTCCCCTGTCGGTATTCGTAAGCTGATTTATCCGGTTGGTTTTTACCGCAATAAATCCAGGACGATCCTGGAAATAAGCAGAAAAATAATCAGCGATTTCGCAGGTAATGTCCCCGATACGCCGGAGGGATTACTTGGCTTACGGGGCGTGGGAAGAAAGACCGCAAACCTGGTTTTGGGCTTAGGCTATGGAATACCGGCTATATGCGTGGATACGCACGTGCACCGCATATCCAATCGTTTGGGCTGGGTAAGGACAGGCCAACCCGCTCAGACCGAAGAGGCCTTAAAGAGGATATTGCCGCAAAACCAATGGATAGGAATAAACACCTTATTGGTAAAGTTCGGGCAGAATATATGCCTGCCGGTATCTCCTTATTGCAGCAGGTGCCCGGTTTATAAGCTTTGCAAGAGGGTGGGGGTAAAGAGGTCCAGGTAAGGAGTAGCAATGAAGTCCTATACGGAATATCTTGTATTCAACACCAAAAACCGGACGGAATTCATCAATATTACACCCCAGATAGACCAGGCATTGAAAAAGAGCGGGATTAAGGAAGGGCTTTGCCTGATAAATGCCATGCATATCACTGCCAGCGTGTTTATCAACGACGATGAGGAGGGGCTGCATAAGGATTTTTCCCGCTGGCTTGAGCAGTTGGCGCCTTACGGCAAGGGGAATTATCAGCATAACTTAAGCGGAGAGGATAACGGTGACAGCCACTTAAAAAGAACTGTTATGGGCCGCGAGGTAGTGGTTGCGGTGACGCTAGGGAAGCTCGATTTCGGGCCGTGGGAACAGATATTCTACGGAGAGTTCGACGGCCGGCGCAGGAAAAGGGTGTTGATTAAAATCATAGGGGAATAAGATGAAGATAGGGAATACCGAGATTAAAATCGTAAAAGGCGATATAACGGAGTTAAAGGTTGATGCCATTGTAAATGCCGCAAATAACAGGCTGGTGATGGGTGGGGGCGTAGCCGGGGCAATAAAGAAGAAAGGCGGCAGGGTAATAGAGGATGAGGCGGTAAAAAAGGGACCGATTGAAATCGGTCAGGCAGCAGCGACTTCCGCCGGAAGCCTGCCTGCCAGATACGTGATTCACGCCGCGACCATGGCCCTGGATTTCAAGACCGATGAAATCAAGATCCGTAATTCCTGCAAGAATTCGTTGAGGATCGCCGAGGAATTGAAGATAGGGACAATCGCCTTTCCGGCTTTGGGCTGCGGGGTAGGAGGTTTTCCTTTGTTGGCCTGCGCCAAGACTATGGCCCAGGAGGCGTTGAAACACCTGCGCGAAAATAAATCAAACCTGAAAGAGATTATTTTTTGCCTCTATGACCAGCAGGCCTTCGATGTGTTTAATAAGGGCGTGTTGAGTTACCTCGAATATGTAACGCATAAATTACAGGCCGGGCCTTTTACTACCGTAGACGCAATTATTGAGCTTGAAGGCGGCATAGTGGTTATAGAACGCAGCAATCCGCCATTTGGCCTGGCATTACCGGGAGGGTTCGTAGATTACGGGGAAAGTTTAGAGGATGCGGTAATCCGCGAGACAAAAGAAGAGACGAATCTGGAAGTAACGGAATTAAAACAATTCCACACTTATTCTGACCCTAAACGCGATCCGCGTTTCCATACCATCGGGACAGTGTTCCTGGTCAAGGCAAAAGGCAGGCCCAAGGCAGGAGATGATGCCGCGGGACTTAAAATTATCAAACCGGAAGATATCGAGAAGTTAGGGTTTGCCTTTGACCACAAGAAAATCCTGGAAGATTACTTAAGGTATAAAAAGGGCGGCGATACCTTTTAGCTTTCCCTCAGCTGTTTCTCCGCATCCACCACGTCGCGGTTGATTACCCTCGCCGTTTCTTTAATCTTGTCTATAAGCACGTAAGAGGATATCTTGGAGTCAATAATTTCCCTTAATATCTGCACAGCCATCCTGAAGTAGCGCACTATCTCCCCTTCGTCTGTATCGGTCAGCCGCAATATTTTATCGAAACTGGTTCCCCGCAGCCATGCCTCCATGGCCATGCTTAAATGGAAATGCGGCTGTTTGCTTAAAGGGTAAATCCTTGCCTTTGATTCCTTATGTTTTATTTTTTGGTAAATCTCTTCGCAGAGACGAGAGATGCTGCGGCTGTTCTTGGAGATGCTTAAGATGCGTTGATTCTTGCGCGGTTCAAAGACCACTGCCGCGCATATTACGCCCAGGCCGAACTCATCGAGCTGCTCGAGGATCTTTTCTTCGTAAAGCTCAGACAGGATAAGCTCGTAACCGTACACCGTCTTGGCAAACAGGCCTTTTTCGGTCAAAGAACCGTTGTGGATATATCCGGAGGCCTTAAGCAGGTCCAGCTTTGCCTGGATCAGGCGCAAGGCCTCTTTCTGTTCCTGCTTACGCGATTGAAAGGCGTGCAGCGAGCGGGGATATATCTTAAAGAGCTCATCCTTATGTTTTTCGTAGAGGTTGAGTATGGTGGCATAGGAGGTATTTAACTGGCTCTTTACCTGTTCGGGCTGCCCGTAAAGCACGTCTCTTACCTCTTCCGGACGGATTCTTTTTAAATTTACCCGGCAGTAAACAAAACCTTCTTTGTCCATGCCCCTTCTTCCGGCGCGCCCGGCCATCTGGTAAAAATCGCGGGTCTTCAGGTTCCTTACGTAGCGGCCGTAAAATTTCCTTAATTCATCGAAAATCACCGAGCGACTGGGCATATTAATACCAAGGGCAAAGGTCTCGGTGGTAAAGATTACTTTTAAAAGCCTGCTGGTAAAGAGCCTTTCGATTACCTCTTTTAGGGTAGGCAGCATCCCCGCGTGGTGATAGGCAATCCCTCGGATTACGAGGTTATACATATTCTGGCTGGTCTTGTCTTGTTTTAGGCCATAGCGTTCCAATAGCTCATTATAAAGGGCGGCAATCTCGGTTTTTTCTTTGTTGCTTAAGAAATTCTGTCCGTAGAGCTCAAAGGCCAGGTCTTCCGCGCGTCTTCTTCCGAAGACAAAATATATGCAGGGTAAGGCCTCATTCTGGCGCAGGTAGTCGATAAGGGTAAGGAGTTTATTGGGCCTGCCGTAACCGAGTTTCTTTATCCGTTCGATCTTATCTATGATTTCATTCTGGCATTGGAAGAAAAAATGCAGCGGTACCGGCCTTTTTTCTTCAATGACCATTTTAACCGGTTTTTTGTGGATGGCTTCTATCCAACTGGACAGTTGCCTGATGTTGGGGATAGTGGCAGACAGTCCCAGCAGGTTCATATGTTCCGGAAGGAAGATCAGGGATTCCTCCCAGACCGTTCCCCGTTCGGGGTTATCTATGTAGTGGATTTCATCAAATATGACCCAGGAGTATTTCTTCAGGCTATCCGGTTCATCCAGTATTTTATTGCGGAATATCTCCGTAGTCATTATCAGCACGCGGGCAAAGGGATTAATGGAGACGTCTCCGGTCAGGATGCCGATTTCTTCCCCGAACTGCCCCTGGAAGTCGCGGAATTTCTGGTTGGAGAGGGCCTTTATGGGCGCGGTATACACTACGCCTATATTGTTGCGGATAGAGCTGTCTATGACATGCTCGGCAATGGCGGTTTTTCCTGCTCCGGTAGGCGCTGAGACGATTACGGAGTGCCCTGCGTTGATATAATCTATTGCCTCCTGCTGGAAGAAGTCATAAATCATAGCGGTATTATAGCCCAAAACAGTTGATTTATCTAACAAAAAGAGTAGAATAAAGGTGCTGAATTTATCGGGTTTTCTCCGATGTTTTGCCGCGGGATTTGTTCGCGCGCTGAAAATTTTCGCCGTGCGCTACGGTTTACTTTTCGCTTTCGGGAAAGGCTTTCGTAAAGTGAGCCCTTCGCTCATCGTAAAACCTTGCGCACTTTTGCCGAAAATTTTCTGATGCGCGCTCACAAGCCCCTTGGCAAAAACATGATAATTTTATCCGGGTTAAATTCAGGGAGGAGAGAGATGGAAGAAGAAAAGAAGATGAAAATGAGAATAAACGCAGGATTGTGCTATATAGGAGTAGGACTTGTATTTATTTTGCTTTCTCGGGGGATTCCATCGTGGTTCTATAAAGCTATATGTATTTTGTGGTCGCATAAAGCAATATTATTTTGGTGTTTGGGATGCACAAGTTTTGGCGTAGGCGCTGGAATAATTAGAACGAGAGACCATAATTACGGAAAAGAGCAAAAATTTAAGTGGAAATGGTATTTATTGCACCACATTGGATATTATGGGTTTGTTTTATTAGCCATATCAATTTTAGCTTTTGTAATTCCTTTGTATATTTCAGGCGAAAACTATACTAATCCAGGAGTAAAATTTTATTCTTTATCCGCTCTTATTGGATTAATAGGAGGTTTTTTAGGAGATATGTTTAGTGCGTTAGTAGAATCTTTTTTAAGATCAAATCACAATAAGTAATTAGTCTATTATTTAACCGTGGGTTATGAAGTCGCATTAAATAAGGCCTGGGAGGAACTGGCGGGATTGGCCGGCCAGAAGGATTTAGCGGTAAAATTCCTGGCGGATGAATATAATATAGATTTAGGAAACAGGAAGGTATATTCGCTATCCTGTAATGTAGCGGCAAAGGATTTTACGGCGATTTTAATCCTGCACTACCTGATTAAAAGAATCAATGGGCTCCCGGAACCAAGCGGCCAATGGCTTTCTTTCAGGGAGTTATCCGGTATAGAAGGTTATGGCCCGGCCTTTAGGAAAAGGGCGATTGAGCCGGTAATCCGCAAGTACGGCGTAAATCCCAAAGGCCTGTTTACAGCATTGGAACACCTTCCGGCTAAAAAAGCACAGAGTGCGGATGCCAGTATCGTGGTCGAGGCATTCGGCGGCGTGCCGGTTTTGGTAGAACTGTGGGCCCAAGACGAGGAATTGAGCCCCGAGGCGAGCATGCTGTTTGACCGCAGCATCACCCGGATATTCCCTACGGAAGATATTGTAGTCTTGGCAGGACTGATTGCCGGGGCATTATAAGTGAGGACATAAGTTATGGAGCGTTATGTCAAAAATAAGCTAAGCGACATAACTTATAAGTCCGAACTTATCCAGCCCCTGCGCGCAGGGGCTGGGTTAATTCGCAGACGCTCAACAAACGGGTAAATAAAGGGAGGTTAAACTTGAAACGCATACTTTCAGTCTTGATTATAATTTCGCTATTTACCGCAGGGGCTATTTTCTTCGCCCGCCATGTCCACGCAGGCATAGTTTATAACAGCGAAGAGGGGAGATTTACCATTCCCTTCGGTAAGGCCACGGATTATTCCAATATCCTTGTCCAGCGGGTGGTTGACGGAGATACCCTGGTGCTTATAAATGGGGAGCGCGTCAGGCTCATCGGTATAGATACGCCGGAGATGCACCATTCGGACAAGCTGATCAGAGACAGCAAGAGAAGCGGACAGGATGTCCGCACCATACAGTCTTTGGGGAGGCTCTCTTACGAATTTACCAAAAAACTGGTGGAAGGCAAAGAGGTCAGCCTGGAATTCGACGTAGAGCACAAAGATAAATACGATAGGCTCCTGGCATATATATTCTTAAAGGACGGCACTTTTGTCAATGCCGAGATTATCAAGGAAGGTTATGCTTCTCTGATGACCATTCCCCCGAACGTAAAATACGCGGACCTGTTTCTCGAGTTATATCAACAGGCGCGGGAGAATAAGAGAGGCCTCTGGAAGGATTAAAAAAGCCTGCCTACCGGCAGGCAGGGAGGGGTTTATGTTAAGGTATCTTACTGCGGGTGAATCGCACGGAAAGGCGTTGGTCGCCATACTGGAAGGCATGCCGGCAGGTTTACGCATAGATGTTGCGGCAATCAACCGCCAGCTTAAGCGCCGGCAATCGGGTTTTGGCCGCGGCAGGCGCATGCAGATTGAGAATGATACCGCAGAGATTATTTCCGGATTAAAGGGCGGACTTACGTTAGGCAGCCCGATCGCCTTGTTGGTAAGGAATAAGGATTACAGCATAGAAAAGCTAAAGAAGGTCTTATGTCCCCGTCCGGGCCACGCTGATTTGGCAGGGCTCCTGAAATACGGATTCAGCGATGCACGCGCAGTGCTTGAGCGCGCCTCAGCACGCTCTACCGCCGCGACCGTAGCGGTAGGGGCGCTGTGCATGGAGCTGCTTGATGAATTCGGTATAAGGACTTCCAGCAGGGTGATTTCCATCGCAGGAGAGACCAGCTGTGCCGGGATGATGGAAGTAATAAAGGAAGCGATAAGGAGAAAAGATACCGTAGGCGGAATCTTTGAGGTAAGGATAAAAGGGGTTCCCGTAGGCTTGGGTAGTTATGCCCAGGCTGACCGGAGGTTAGATGCGCGCCTGGCAGGGGCTGCGGTCTCCATACCCGGGATTAAGGCCGTAGGTATCGGCCTGGGCTTTGATTATGCCTTTCGATTCGGGAGCGAGGCGCACGATGAGATTTTTTACAGCAAACAGAAGGGTTATTTCCGCAGGACCAACAATGCCGGAGGGATAGAAGGCGGCATCTCCAACGGAGGAGACATCATCCTTAAGGCATGTATGAAGCCTATCTGCACTTTGATGGAGCCGCTTAAGTCCGTGAATGTCATTACCAAGTCATCCTCATTGGCTTCGGTAGAGCGTTCGGATATCTGCGTAGTTGAAGCAGCTGGGGTTGTGGCTGAAGCAGCTTCCGCCATTGTCATTGCCGATGCCTGCTTGGAGAAATTCGGCGCGGATAACCTCGGCGACATCAAGAAGAATTACTCCCAATATTTAAAAAGAATACGTTAGAATAACTGCCGGCAGAGCGTCTATTACCCTTAAAAGGGGGGTGATAGATATGCAGAAGTTACCGGTCCAGATCAGCCGCATCCATAAGCTGGAGGGTGATTCTAAGCTCAAGGCGTTCGTGGATATCTCTCTGGCTGGCCTGATAGTCAAGGGGCTGCGCCTTATCCAGGGAGAAAAAGGCCTGTTCTTGGCCATGCCTAAGCAGCAGGGCAAGGACGGACGCTGGTATAGCACGGTTTACCCGGTAGATAAAGAAACGCATCAGCAGTTAACCAGACAGGTGCTTGCGGCTTACCAGCAATGACTTTAAAAAGCCATTTTTACCCAGCACTTATGTCATATATAGGTAAGAAGAAGGGCATAAGTGCTGGGTAAATTTGACAACTTAAATTAACTGTGCTACAATCGTAAAACTATGCAAAACATATATCTGGTAGGGTTTATGGCTACAGGAAAGACCTGCGTAGGCAGGGAGATTGCCAGAAGGGAAAAATGGCAGTTTGCGGATTTGGATGAGCTGATTGAGCTTAAGGAGAAAAGAACTATCACTGATATATTTGCCCAGCAGGGTGAAGCCTATTTCAGGAGAATAGAAAAGAATACCCTTAAAGAAATAGCCAGGGAAAAGAGGTTTGTCGTATCTTGCGGCGGAGGCATAGTTATAGACCCGGAGAATATACGGATTATGCAGGCAACCGGAGAGGTTATCTGTTTATCGGCATCACCCGCGGTGATATTGGAAAGAAGCAGGCTCTGTGCCTCGCGTCCGTTGCTCAAGGTAGTCGACCCTAAGAAACAGATAGAACTGTTGCTTAAATTAAGGCAGCCCTTCTATAGACGCATAGAAAAAAACATAGACACCTCTACGCTTACTATTGAACAGGTAACCCAGAGGGTTATAGACCTGGTCTTCGGGAAAAAGCCGACTGCCAAGAAGCCCTCTTACAGGAAAATAAAGAGATGACCGAACAGCAGGCATTAGTCTTGCTTAATCTGGTTTCCGGATTCGGGACAATAAAGTTGAAGCGGCTCCTGCGTTATTTCGGATCGGGCAGGGGTATTTTAAAGGCAGGGTGCGGACAGCTTATTTCCGCATCAGGGCTGGAGGAGTCCGTTGCTGAAAAAATCAGCTCTTTGGGGCCGGATGACCTGGAAAAAGAACTTGCGCTGGCCCGAGATTCCGGAGTACGCCTCGTTACTATTTACGATGCAGGATATCCGGAAAACTTAAAAACAATAGCCGACCCACCGCCCGTGCTTTACGTGAAGGGGGATCTTAAAGAAGAAGATAAAATCAGCCTGGCAGTAGTGGGAAGCCGTTATCCTTCTTTTTATGGCTTGAGCTCTGCCGAAAAATTCTCCGGCGCTCTTGTCTCTTTAGGCGTTACGGTAGTTTCCGGTATGGCCAGAGGTATAGATACCTGCGCCCACCGTGCGGCATTAAAGAACGGAGGCAGGACTATAGCTGTGATGGGCAGCGGTTTTAACCGTATTTATCCCGAGGAGAACGGTTCTCTGGCAGAGGATATCAGTAAACAGGGCTGCGTTATCTCCGAATTTCCCATGGAGTGCGGGCCGGTCGCTTATAATTTTCCGCAGCGCAACAGGATAATCAGCGGTTTGAGCCTGGGGGTATTGGTAGTAGAGGCCGCTGATAACAGCGGCGCGCTGATTACCGCTGATTTTGCCCTAGAGCAGGGAAGAGAGGTTTTTGCAGTACCCGGGAAAATAGATTCACGGCTGTCGGCAGGGACCAACAAACTCATTAGAGAAGGGGCCAGGCTGGCATTGGGTATTGAGGATATACTGGATGAGCTTAATCTAAAACCGATATCTATTCCGGTTGCAATGGCAAAGACAAGCGCCTGTCCGGATGGCCTGGGCCTCGACGAAGCGCGGATATACAATTTACTCAGTTCTCCCCTGTCTTTTGATGAAGTAGTACAGCGCACCGCTTGCGACATCCCCGGGATATCGGAAGCGGTTTTAGCGCTGCGGATTAAAAGACTTATACGCGAATTACCCGGAAAACAATTAGCGCGCAACTAATATGGAAAATAAAAACCTGGTTATAGTCGAATCACCCACAAAGGCCAAGACCATAGGTAAAATCCTGGGCGAAGATTTTACGGTGCTCTCCTGTATGGGCCATCTTATTGATTTGCCCAAACAGGACCTGGGGGTGGACGTGGATAAGGATTTTGAGCCGGAATTCGTGGTTATACCCGGCCGCAAAAAGACGCTCGCCGCTCTTAAGAAAGAGGCAAAGGATAAGGATAAGATATATATAGCTACAGACCCGGACCGGGAAGGCGAGGCCATCGGCTGGCAGATAAAGGAGAGGATCCTCAAAGATAAAAACGTCCTGCGGCTGACCTTCCATGAAATAACCTCGCAGGCGGTTACCCAGGCCTTCAACCAGAGCCGTTCTTTCGATATGAATATGATAGAGGCCCAACTTAGCCGGCGCATATTGGACAGGTTGGTCGGATATTTCTTGAGTCCGCTTCTCTGGAAGAAAATCGTGCGGGGCTTGAGCGCAGGACGAGTACAGTCAGTTGCCTTGAGATTGATTATTGAGAGGGAAAAAGAAATCCGCAAATTCGTCCCTAAGGAATACTGGGAGATAGAAGCGAGGTTTTCCAAGCCGCAGGAAGAAAACATTTTTACGGCCAAGCTCAACAAAATAGCGGGCAAGGAGGTCCGGATACCCGACGAGACAGAGGCCGGCAGGCTCTCCCAGGATATTAAATCAAGGAAATTTGAGGTGTTTGATATCAGGAAGGGCCGCAAGAAGCGCTATCCCGAAGCCCCTTTTATTACCAGCACCTTGCAGCAGGAGGCGTTTAATAAGCTAAGGTTCAACGCCACAAAGACGATGATAATCGCCCAGCAGCTTTATGAAGGCATAGAAATAGGGGTAGCAGGTCCCGTGGGCCTGATTACTTATATGCGTACGGACTCGCCGCGCGTGGCGCAGGAGGCGCTGAAGGAAGTAAGGGAGCTTATCGCGAAGGAATTCGGCAAGGACTACCTGCCCGAGACGGCGTATGAATATAAAGTAAAGAAACACAGCCAGGAGGCGCATGAGGCTATCCGGCCGGCGACATTGGGCCGTCACCCCGAAAGCCTCAAGAGTTTCCTTACTCCCGAGCAATATAAGTTGTATGAACTCATCTATAACCGTTTTATCGCAAGCCAGATGTCAGCTGCGGAATACGCCACAACCGCACTTGATATCCGCTCGGGCGAATATTCGTTTCTTGCTTCGGGAAGCAGCCTTGTCTTTGCCGGTTTTACCGCCGTCTATAGCAAGGATAACGGCACGGAAGATAAACCCAAGGAACAGATACCGGAACTGGAAAAGGGCCAACAGCTGCAATTACACGAAGTTACGCCCTCCCAGCATTTTACCAAGCCGCCCAGCAGGTTCTCGGATAGCTCGCTGGTCAAGGCGCTTGAGGAGGACGGTATCGGAAGGCCTTCTACCTATGCGCCGATCATCTCTACTTTGCTGTTGCGCGATTACGTCCGGCGCCTTAAAGGATACCTTCATCCTACGGAGCTGGGCTTCAAGGTTGCGGAGTTACTCGTGGAATACTTCCCAGAGATAATGGATCTGAAATTCACCGCCCTCATGGAAGAAGAGCTTGACGAAGTGGAAGAAGGAAAGCTGGAGCGGGTAAAGGTCTTGAGGGATTTCTACCAGCCCTTTAAGAAAGACCTTGATTTTGCCCAAGCCAACATCAAAAAGGAAGTGATCACTACCAGCGAAATCTGCGAAAAATGCGGCAAGCCGATGATAGTCAAATGGGGCCGCAAAGGAAAATTCCTGAGCTGCTCGGGGTTTCCCGCCTGCAAGTTCTCTAAATCCATAGGTACAGGCGTCAGGTGCCCTGAGCCGGATTGCGGCGGAGAATTAATCGAGCGAAAAGGGAAAAGGGGCTTCTTCTACGGCTGTTCAAACTTCCCCAAGTGCAGGTATACCTCAAGGACACTGCCGGCAAATAACGAACAATAATGCAACGTTACATAGGGAAATTCTTAAGATTCCTGGAGATAGAAAAAAATTATTCGGCTCATACCCTGTTAAACTATAAACTTGACCTGGAGGATTTCCAGAGGTTTATCGCGGATAAACCCATAGAGGGCGTTGATTACCTGGCCCTAAGAAAGTACCTGGCGCAGCTGAAAGAAAGGAATCTGGTGACCCGTACAATAAACCGCCGCCTTTCCTGCCTACGTTCTTTTTTTCGGTTCCTTATGCGAGAAGGGTTACTAAAAGACAATCCGATACTCATCCTATCCAGCCCCAGGCAAGAGAAACACCTACCTTCATTCCTGAGCGAAGAAGAAGTTTCCCGGCTTATCGATGCGGTTGCGCAAAATGACGAGAGGAGCCTGCGCGATAAGGCAATACTGGAAACCTTTTATTCTACCGGTATGCGCATTTCGGAGGTATCTTCTCTGGATAAGGATGATATAGATTTCATATCGGGGACGGTGAAAGTCATGGGTAAGGGCAAAAAGGAACGCATGGTGCCAATAGGAGAAAAAGCGCTATCCGCGATAAGGAAATACCTGGAAACCAGAAAGACCGATTCTCAGGCAGTCTTTTTGAATAAGAATAAGGGCCGCATAAGCAGCAGGGGTATCCGCGATATAGTAAGCAAACACCTGCGCTATGCCGGGCTAAAGACAGGGGTCTCTGCCCATACCCTGAGGCATTCTTTTGCCACGCATATGTTGAACCGTGGGGCGGATCTAAGGAGCGTCCAGGAGCTGTTGGGTCACGCAAATCTTTCAACGACCCAGATATATACGCACCTTACGACCGAAAGATTAAAGAGTGTTTACGATAAGGCCCATCCCCGTGCCTAAGGCCTAAAAATGTAGATAGGATAGGACGATGTTCATTATTTATGATCTTATTTTCGTGATATTTGCCATTATCTACCTGCCCGTATTCATCTTTAAGAAAAAGCTGCACCGTAACTTTTCCCGGCGTCTGGGGATAATGCCGCACAAACTTGTCTTTCGCAATCCAATATGGATTCACGCCGTGAGCGTAGGCGAGGTAACCGCTATAAGAAGTTTTCAGCAGGAACTCAAAAAACGTTATCCGACCAAAGACCTGATTATTTCAACGGTTACCCCGACAGGCAACAAGGTGGCCAAGAGAATGGCGGACGAAGAAACCATCGTTACCTACCTGCCGTTAGATATAGGGTTTGTCGTCAAGAAGGTCATTGACAGGATAAGGCCCTCATTATTCGTACTTGCGGAGACGGAAATATGGCCCAACCTCATCCGTTATCTTTACAAGAAAAATATACCCGTGGTAATAATCAATGCCAGGATCTCCGACCGTTCTTTTAGAAACTACCGTATGTTCAGGATTTTTCTTAAACCCACCTTAAACAGAATAAACCTTTTCTGCGTACAGACACAGCGCGACGCACAGCGTTTTAAGGCCCTGGGGGTCAGGGAAGATAAGATCCACGTTACCGGAAATATGAAATTCGACGCGGAAACCGAGAAGATACAGGAGTATTCCAATTACAGGGATATTTTGAGGCTGGGTAGCGACGACCTGCTCTGGATTGCCGGAAGCACGCACACCCCGGAAGAACATATAATCCTCAAGGTTTATAAAAACCTACTGGGTTCTATACCTAAATTAAAACTGATGATTGCTCCGCGCCACGTGGAAAGGGCAGACAGGATTGAAAGGGCCATTATGGCCGCGGGTTTCAGCCCGGCGAATATCAGCCAATTGATTAAAGGCAGGCAGGGTTTTCCTTATGCCAACCCCATTTTTATCCTGGATACCGTAGGACACCTCCAGTCTTTTTACGCCATTGCCGATATCGTTTTTGTGGGCGGAAGCCTGGTAAAAAAGGGGGGACACAATATACTGGAGCCGGGGATCTTTGCCAGGCCGATCATATTCGGACAGTACATGTTTAATTTCAGGGATATCGCGGATCTGTTTTTGGAGAATAAAGCGGCCGTGATGGTAAATGATGCCGAAGAGCTGGAAGCAAAAATAAAAGAATTACTTAGCCATCCGCAGGGGGCCAAAGAGATGGGGAGCAGGGCCAAAGAATTGATAGAGAATAACCGCGGAGCTACCCTAAAGAACCTGGAATATATTAACCCTCTGATTTAGAGAGAAGCGGGAATGTTAAAAACCAACTTAAAATATTCGTTGTTTATAGCGTTGATTTTGTTTCTTTGCTTGGGGGCGGCTGCTTTTTTTATTGTCAGGGCAGGCGGCAGAACATGTTTTGCCTTGGCAGGCTCCCAGGATAGCTGTTTTTCCGGCAGCGTCGGAGAGAAAATAACCTACGATGTCATACTTGGCAAGCTGAGCCTCGGCAAGGCCTATTTCGAGAGGCTTGCCGATACGGATAAAGAAGGCAGGAAGTTAAATCTGATTGTTTTTGAGACGCGGCTGGCCAGCTTCAAGGATAAAGAAGTCATCTACAGCGATCCCGCTACCTTTCTACCTGCGGAGATATACAGGGATATCAATAAAATGCTGGGTTCCGAGAGGATAAGCGAGGTATATGACCAGGATAAATTTACCCTGTCCATAACCAAGGATGCGGCAGGCAAGGTCCAAAAAACCCTGATTAAAAAGGACGGCCCTATCCAGAACGCGGTACTCCTGCCTTTTTATGTAAGGAGGATTGCGGATTTGAGAGTGGGCAGCATATTGCGCGCTAACCTCCCCAAGTGCCAGTTCATAATAAAACTGGTCCGCGTAGAAGGCATCAGGGTGCCGGCCGGGGATTTTCAGGCTTACTATTTCGAAAGCCAGCCTGCACAATTCAAGATCTGGATCAGCGCGGATACCGACAGGATACCGCTTAAGATACAGGGCACAGGCGTCTTCGGATACACTATGGTAATGAGAAAACGCAGCCTATAAAATGAAAATCAACAGGAAGAAAATATTAATTACCCTGGCAGTGATTTTGTTTATCGGAGCTTCCGGGGTAATCTATCTGAACAAGGTATTTCTGCCGCAAAAAATAAAGAATCTCCTCGTAGACGGCCTTCAGCAAGCGACCGGCACGAAGGTAGAGCTGGGGTCATTGGAGTTCAATATTTTTAAGGGCCTGGTTATGAAAGACCTGCGGTTCTATGACGGCCCGGAGAAGATCGTTACCGTCAGGGAGTGTTCTTTGACCTTCCTTGTGCTGCCGGTCTTTAAAAAGACGCTGATTATCCCTAACGTGCACCTAAGCTATCCGCATGTATTACTCGAAAGGAACCCGGACAACACCTTTAATCTCCAACGGTTGGTCCCTGGCTCAAAACCCGCGGATAAACGCACAGTACCGGCTTCTCAGAAAACCGGCCAGGCAGGCCTGCCTGTCCGGCAGGCAGGTTGGCGGGTTTTGGTCTATCGGGTTTCCGTTTCCGGGGGCAGCATTGATTTTAAGGATAACGGTTTTACCCCCGCTTTTTCCGTTAGTATCCAGAATCTGAACTTGGTCTGTCGGCTCTCTTTGCCCTCAAGCATAAAATGTAGCCTAAAGGCGGAGATTTCCTATGTAACCAGGCCGCGGATAACCGCTACAATTACCTACGGGATAACGGATCAGAAAGTAAGTGCCAGGATAATGCTTAAGGATTTTGCACCGGAAATATTTTCCGTATATTTAAAGGGCACGGGAGTTGATTTGGGCCCCGGGTTGCTTGATTCACGTTTGCAATTGGAATATGCGAAAGATACCGTTTCTTTATCCGGGGAGGCAAAGATAAAAAACCTCTCTCTTAAGCAGGGCGATTTACGTTTTGACCTCAAGGGGCGGCTGGGGGCAGGCTTAAAATACAATTTACGTTCAAAGACGCTCCTGGAATACTCCGGAGGCGGCAATATAGAAAGGCTGGATATAACCGGGCCTGCGCCCGCAGGGGAAATCAAGGATTTAAACGCGGAGTTTAAGCTGGATAATTCAGGTATTTCTTCGGACAGGATAACCGCTAAATTCTTAGGCGAACCGCTCACAGCCAGCTTGATCTTAACCGATTTTAAAAACCCCCGTATACGCACAGGGTTTTCCTGGGGGAAGTTAAAAGCGGATGCGGATTTATCTTTGAAGGATAAAATCATCGGCTTAAACAGCGTTAAGGCTACATATATGAATTCTTCATGCTCCGTTTCCGGGCAACTGGATACCGCATCCCCTTCCTTGCTGGCCGATTTATCCGGAGAGGCAAATCTTGAACTTTCAGACCTGGATAGTATGCTGGAGGCTTATAGGGAACAACTGCAAGAGGTCAAGGCAGAAGGCATAATCAACGCTGCTTTCAGCCTGGCCGGAGACCTGAAAGACATAAAGAAAGCGGATATCAATGCAAGGTTATCCAGCAGCCAGTTTTCTTTATACGGCATGAGATTCAATAACCTTACGCTGGATTATAACCAGGTGCAGGGCCAGGCGGAGATCCCTTCCTGCAGCGTTCATTTTTATGACGGATTAATACAGTCCGCAGCCAGGATGAATATAGCATCGGAGAATCTTCCCTGCTCAGTTGATTTTGATCTTGAGGGCGTACGTATTGAGAAGCTTAAGCAGGACACTGGACTTAAAGACCAGGATATCTCGGGAGACCTTTCCTGCAGGATGAGGATCAACGGGTTCCTGTCCGAACCCGATAAAATCAGCGGCTCAGGAAGGATAGTGGTTAAAGAGGCAAGGCTCTGGCGTTTGAGTTTGTTCAAGGGATTAGGAAAACTCATCTTCGCCAAGGATTTCAACGATATAGTTTTTCATGATGCCTACTGTGATTTCCTCATAAAGGATAAAGGTTTTCTTACGGACAACCTGACCGTAAAAGGCAACCTGCTGGATATTAACGCCAGCGGCAGATTGGGTTTTGACACTTCCCTGGATTTTTCCGTCAATACCAGCGTAAACACAGAAGCTATCGCCGAGTCCGATATGGTAAAAGACGTTGCTTCCTTGCTCCTGGGGGAAGCGGGCAATTACATAGCGATAAAGGTCAGCGGTACCCTTAAGCAGCCGAAATACAGCATTAAACCGTCCGTAACAGGCATGATTGAAGGTATACGCGCTTTATTACCGGAAAATATATTTGGGAAATAGGCATTTAATATGCTTGAGATTGATTTCAGGAATATAGGTTCCATAGCGATACTGGATTTGTCAGGCAGTATAGACATAGACGCCTCCATACTGATCGAACAGGTAGGCTGGTGTCTTGAGTCGGGTTATATTGATATAATATGCAACTTTGAGAACATAAACCTGGTTGACTACGCGGGACTGTCCGTCTTAAGCATAGCTTATAAAAATACCATCAATCATAAAGGCCGGATGAAATTTATCAGGGTGCCCAGCCACATAAGAAAGACCTTTTGCCTGGTGTATCTGGACAGGGTTTTTGATCTTTATGAAGACGAGGATGCGGCGCTGCGCAGCCTACGGGAAGACAGGGTCATTGAGGAGCTGAAGAAAAAACAATTAAGGAGGAGGTTTAAGCGCCTGGACCTGGATATAGATGTGGAGTTTAGGGATAAAAGGAAGGAAGAAAAGTTCTATCACGGTAAAATACTCAACATAAGCGCAGTGGGGATGCTTATTTTCTCGGAAAAGAGCTATCCGATAGGAGAGATACTGGAAACAAAGCTCAAGCTTGCGCCTCGTCCGGGGACGCTGGATCTGGATGCCAGGGTGGTCTGGCTTGTCCAGAAGGAGCTGCAGCCCCAGATTTATCCGGCGATGGGGCTGGAGTTTTATAACCTCGATAATCCCACGCAGAGAAAAATAATTGAGTTTGTAGAGAGAAACCTGCCGTTGGGCACACAGAGCGAGTGTTTATAAGCCTGCCTGCCCGTCCGGGAGGCGGGCCTACCGGCAGGCAGGGGGGAGAAAATGGATTGGAAGATAATGCTGGCGACTTTTAGTGCGGTTTTTCTGGCGGAATTGGCCGATAAGACGCAGATTGTGGGCATAGGTATGGCTGCCAAATCCGGCAGGCCCATTTCCGTATGGATAGGTTCAGTCCTGGCCTATGCGCTAGTAACCATTATTTCCGTCCTGGTCGGCATGTTATTGAGTAGGTACCTCAAGCCCGAACTTATCCGCTATGCGGGCTCAATACTGTTTGTGGTCATAGGGGTTTTGATGTTTTTGAAGTTGATATGAAGAAACCCGCATCCGGGATAGCTGCCGTAATATTCGATATGGACGGGGTAATCACCGACTCCATGCCCTATCATTTCCTGGCCTGGTATGAGTCGCTGCGGCCTTTGGGCATCAGGGTAAGCTGTTTTGATGTTTATTCCAAGGAAGGGGAGCGTTGGCAGAAGTCCCTGCTTGATTTCTTAAAGAAAGGGAGGTTTAAGCCAAACCCGCGGCTGCTTAAGAAAATATTCAGGCAGCGGCAGAGGATATTCCGTAAATATTTCAAACGCACCATTTTTGAGGGTGCCGAAGAATTCATCGCCTGCCTGAAGGACAGGGGCTATCTTATCGGCCTGGTAACCGGAACCCCTATCCAGGAGGTCGAGACTATTCTCCCCAAGCATATGCGTAAGCTATTTGACTGTGTCGTAACCGGAGACTCGCTTTCTCGCGGCAAACCCAACCCGGAACCTTACCTGAAAGCAGCGTCCCTTTTGAAAGTCAAACCCAGCCAGTGTCTGGTGGTTGAGAATGCGCCTCTTGGCATTGAATCTGCCAAGCGGGCAGGGATGTTTTGCGTTGCGCTTACTACCAGTTTGCCCGCCACTTATCTAAAGAGGGCAGATGTGATTGCGGACAGATTAGAGCAGATTACGAACGTCATAGAGCAAGGCTGCAGGATTTAGACGTTTACCCCAGCATTAGAAAACCATTCTCGCCGGTACTCCACTATAATTATGCCTTATTAGCTTAATCCTAAGTCTGCCATTAATAGAGGTGGTCTACCAGCACAAATTACGCAGGGAATTTGCTTGGGTTTTCTTCTTTTTAGCGCTATAATATCTTTTTGAGTTGAAACTTAACTATAATTAACATTTAGGGTTAGGAGTAGTAATGTTTCGCCAATATCTATATGAGCTTGCCACGGATAAGAAAAAGGATTTTCTTTCAGGGTGCGTTAAATCCCTGCTTTTCCTGTTTTCGCTTGTTTACGGCCTTTTCTCGGCAATATTGCGTTCCTTTTTGCTTTGGCAGGCAAAAAGGCTCAAGGTGAAAGTTATCAGCGTAGGCAATATAACCCTGGGAGGCACGGGCAAGACCCCTCTGGTAGAAAATATTGCCCGTTTCCTTAAAGAAAAAGGGCACAAAGTCGCGGTTATCAGCCGTGGCTATGGCCGCAGGAGAAGGCTGCCTCTGCAGACAGCTGCCAATACCTTCGATAATGTGGGTGATGAACCGTTTATGCTTTCGGCTAAACTGCCTGGTATCCCGGTAATCACGGATTCTAACCGCATCCGCGCTGCCAGGGTTGCCGTACGGAAATACGGCGTAGACACGGTCGTACTAGATGACGGCTTTCAGCAGTGGGGGATAAAAAAGGATATCGAGATAGTAACTATTGATTCTACCTGCCCCTTCGGCAACTCCTTTCTTTTACCCCGCGGCATATTGCGCGAGCCGCTTAGTTCCCTGGCCAGGGCGGATATATTTGTAATAACCAAATGCAACTTAAGCCGAGATCAGGAAGAATTGATAAACCGACTCCATTCTTATAACGGGGCTGCCGCGGTTTTTAAATCTCGGCATATGCCGGTAAATTTTTATAAGGCGCAGGACAACAAGACGGTAATGGGAAGCGACAGCTTCAAGGATAAAACCGTAGGTATCGTCTCCGGCATAGCTGATCCGGATTCCTTCCGGTCGCTTCTGTGTGACTGCGGCCTCAATATAGGCCTAAGTTTTGTTTTTCCCGACCACCACGATTATTCCAAGGAAGACATAAGCCGGATAATCAAGGAGTGCAGCCGGGAAGGAGTAGACACGCTGATAACCACGGAAAAGGATAGCGCACGGCTTGGTTCTTATATGGATTTTCTCGAACATAACCTGATAAAACTGCTTGTGCTGCGCCTGAAACTCGAATTGGAAAATGATGAAAAAGAATTCCATAACCGATTACTCGGCATTTATCCTGCTTAAGGCCTTGGGGTTGGTCTTAAGGTCACTGCCGCTTGCGCTGGCCTTTTTTATCGGCCGCAGGCTCGGAGACCTCTGGCGGCTATCCAGCCCCAAACGCAGGTGCCTGGTTTATTCTAATCTGAAGGGGGCCTTTGGCGCAAAACTTTCCCCCCGTCAGATAAACAGGATATCCCGCGATTTCTTCCGCGCTTTCGGAGAGAATCTCATAGAGGTATTTCTTATCCCGCGCATGGACAAGGGATACTTACGCAGGTACCTGCGCATTGAGGGAAAGGAGCATCTGGAGGAGGCCAGGAAGTCAGGCAGGGCGGTGATATTCCTGGGCGTGCATGCCGGCAGCTGGGAAATGTCCAACGCCATAGCCGACTATTCCGACATAGAGCTTAATTTTTTTATGCGCCAACAGGCAGGTTCTCCTTTACTCGATAAACTCCTCAATGAATATCGCAGCCAGAAAGGCAGGGTTATAAGCAGGCAGGGCCAGTTACGCGAGCTGGTCAGGCTGATAAAAGATAAGCATTTTATAAGCATGACCCTTGACCAGGGGGGCAGGGCAGGGGTTGCGGTGGAGTTCTTCGGCAAGGGTGCCTCCATGTCAACGGGAGCGGTTAAGCTTGCCCTAAGGCACGGCTTGATGATAATGCCGGTTTTCTACAGAAGGATAAAGGGTCCCTACGTCAATATCATATTTGATAAGCCCTTTGAGGTAAAAAGAGGCGCAAGTTTAGCTGAGGAAGTACGTAATAATATCGGGCAGCTTGTACGCGTATTCGAGAAGCATATAACAGCCTATCCTGCGGAGTATCTCTGGACATACAAGATATGGAAATATTCGCAGGAAAGGCGGATGCTTATCCTCGATGACGGAAAAACAGGTCATTTGCGTCAGGCCCAATCCATGGCAGGCATAATCAGCGAGTTTTTTTCGGAAAGGGGCATCACTACAAGTATAGATACCGTCAGCGTAAGATTCAAGGCAAAGAGGAGTTCTCTGCTGTTGTCGTTGGCAACCCTTGCCAGCGGCAAATACAGCTGCCAGGGTTGCCTTTGGTGTTTCAGAAGGTTTCTGGACCCGGATTCCTATCGTGCATTGATAGGCAGGGCACCCGATATAGTCATATCCTGTGGTTCTAAACTTTCCGCAGTCAACCATATCCTCTCCAGACAAAACAATGCCAAGTCAGTTGTCATTATGCGCCCTTCTTTTCCGGAGATAGGCAGGTTTGACCTGGTAGTTATGGCCAGGCACGACAGGCCCCCGAGAAGAAAGAACGTGGTTATTACCGAAGGGGCGCTGAATTTAGTTAACGAGAAATATCTGCAGGGGCAGGCTAAGGCATTTAGGCAGCTGACACATGCGGATGATAGCAAGAAGACGCTCGGGCTTTTAGTGGGAGGCGATACCAAAAACTTCCGCCTGCAGGAACCCTCCCTTAAAATGGTCATTAAGGCGTTAAAAGAAACTGCGGAGGAAAGCGACGGACAGGTACTTGTTACTACCTCCCGCCGTACGCCGCAGCAAATAGAATCCCAGATAAAAGAGGAATTCGGCACTTGGCCCCGCTGTTCATATTTAGTTATCGCCAGCCAGAATAATATCCCCGAGGCAGTAGGCGGGATTTTGGCCTTGTCGGATATCGTGGTTGTTTCGCCTGAAAGCATATCCATGGTCAGCGAAGCGGCCAATAGCGGCAAACACGTATTGGTGTTCGAATCAGGCCCGTTAGATCCCAAACACAGGGAATTTCTGGATAATTTTGCAGCCAGGGGCTACATAAAAATATCCGCGCCGCAGGATATGAAGCCGGCTATAAAAGAGCTGTGGTCGGAAAGGTCTAAAGGCCGTCTGCCCGAGGATAACCTGCGCGTTAAGGAGGCATTAAAAGAAGTTTTATGAACCCCGCACTTTCTTATACGTCAAGATGTTCCGAAGGTACGGGGATTTGAGATGTCCGGAGAGGAAGAAGGTGTAATGGGGGTCAACCCTGCACCTTCTATACGTTCATATTTACAAGAATAAGGTTTTTAAAGAGGTTCGTCTAAAAAAAGAAGGTGCGGGGTGAACATACTCCAGATTCTGCCGGAATTGAACGTGGGAGGGGTTGAGACAGGTACCGTTGACCTGGTCAAATACCTGGTCAAGGCCGGCCATAAGGCCGTGGTAGTCTCTAACGGCGGAGCCCTTGTAAAAGAAGTGGAGTCTTGCGGCGGCATACATTACCGCCTGCCGGTGCACAAAAAGTCGATATTTACGATTGCCCGGTTAGTCAGGCAATTGTCCGGCATAATAAAAAAGGAAAATATCGATATCGTGCACGCCCGCTCGCGCGTTCCTGCCTGGATAGCCTATTTTGCCTGCCGCAGGAGGGGCGTTGTTTTCATTACCACCTGCCACGGCTATTACAAAAACGGGCCCTTTAGCCAGGTTATGAGCTGGGGCAAGAGGGTGATTGTGCTGAGTAACGTGATCGCCAGGCATATGATAGAGGATTTTGATACGCCTCACGAGAGGATAAGGCTTGTGCCGCGCAGCGTTGACCTGGAAAAATTCAGGTATTTAAGCCCGGATGAGAAAAGAAAAAAAGAGTTTAACGTCGGAATAATCGGCAGGATTACTCCCATAAAAGGGCACCTGCATTTTATAAAAGCCATGGCCAGGGTAGCCAGGGCAGTTCCCGGCCTCAAACTTTGGATTGTAGGGGATGCCCCTGCTTCCAGAGAAGCCTATAAGGAGCAGGTGCAGGTTTTGACTAAGAGGCTGGGATTGTGGCATTGTACCGATTTCCTCGGCACGCAAAGAGATATCCCGGCAATACTGGCCCAGCTTGACCTGCTTGTGCTGGCTACGACCACTCACGAGGCCTTTGGCCGCGTAATCATAGAGGCCCATGCCGCGGGAGTCCCGGTCATAGCTACCAAGGTCGGAGGGGTAGTCGATGTGATAGAAGACGGAAAGACAGGCCTGCTTGTTGCGCCGGCCGATGTGCAGTCTATGGCAGAAGCGGCAATCAGGCTCTTCAACGACCCAGGGCTCTGTCGTATGCTGGCAGAAAACGCCTATGCCAAGGTGCGTGCGCAATACAACGTTGAGCTGATGGTAGACAGGACCCTTGATGTTTACCGCGACGCCATTTCCAATTTTCGTATCCTGATCATTAAGTTCAGTTCGGTGGGAGACGTGATACTTTCTATTCCCTCCTTACGGGCACTCAGAGATAAGTTTCTTGTCGGCTACAAGATAAGTTTTCTGGTGGGGGATGACGCAAAAGAGGTGCTCTTGAGATCGCCCTACATAGATGAGCTTTTAGTCTGTAATTTCAAAGGTAAAAACAGGGGTTTACGGGGCCTGCTTAAACTGGGTTATCAACTAAGGAAGAAGAATTTCGACATTGTGATTGACCTGCAGAATAACCGTAAAAGCCATATACTTTCCAGGCTTACCCTTGCCCCGGCCAGTTACGGATATGACAATAAGAAGTTTTCCTTTTTACTTAAGTCCCGGATAAAAGACGACAGGCCTGCCATTGACCCGGTAACCCATCAGTTCGCCATTCTCAAGATGCTGGGGATAGAATTGCAAGACCCCCATCTTGAGTTATGGCCAAGCGAAGATGACAGCCGTTATGTCGAAGGTTTGCTTGAGAGCGGATGGATTAATCCGGCTCAGAAACTTATCGGAATAAGCATCAGCGCCAGCCCCAGATGGCTGACCAAGGCCTGGCCGCTTAGCTACATCGCACGCCTTTGCGAAGAATTGTCCCGCAGGGATATGCGCGTAGTAATTACCGGGACGGAGAAAGACAAAGGCCAGGCAGAGCGGCTTCTGGCTATGCTTGAAGGTTCAAGGCCCCTTGATGCCTGCGGTAAGACCACGGTTAACCAGCTGGCCTGCCTTATAAGGAAGTGCAGCGCCTATGTGTGTTGTGACTCTGCGCCCCTGCATATCGCAGCAGCCATGGGCATACCTTTCGTCGCGCTGTTCGGGCCGACTGACCCAAGGAGGCACCTGCCTCCTGCCAGAGATTATGTGGTCATCAACAGGCAGCTTGATTGCCAGCCCTGTTATAAATCTAAATGCAAGCATAGAAAATGCATGGAGCTTATAAAACCGGAAGAGGTATTGAAGGCTCTGGATAAATTGTTAGGCCAGGTCAAATGAACATACTTTATCTTGTCAATCATCTTGATACCGGGGGTATCAGCAGCTATATTCTGGCCCTGGGCAAGGGCTTAAAGGCCAAGGGCCATAATCTCTGGCTTGCCTCCTGGGGGGGAGAGCTTCTTTCCCGTTTTGAGGAGGAGGGCTTTAACTTTCTGGCTGTGCCCATGAAGACAAAGTTTGAGCTCAGCCCCAAGCTCTGGTTCAGCAAGAACATCCTGTTAAGATTTCTCAGGGATAATCGTATGGATATACTGCATTCGAATACACGCACTACTTCCGTCTTAGCGGATTCCTTAAGCCGGAGAACCGGCATCGTTCACGTGTACACCTGCCACGGTTTTTTCAAAAGAAGGCTCTCGCGGCTGCTTTTTCCCTCCTGGGGCATGATGAATATTGCAATCAGCGAACCGGTAAAAGAACATCTGATGTCTGATTTCGGTCTTGCCGAAGATAAAATCAGCGTCATTCATAACGGCATTGATTTGCAGAGGTTCGAAGGCAATGCCTTCCAGGATAAAAGAAAGTATAAGCTTGCGCTTGGCTTAAAAGATGCGCCGGTCATAGGTATTATTGCCAGGCTTTCCGATGTCAAAGGTCACGCCTATCTTCTGCAGGCGATGAAAAAAGTCCTGGAATCATTCTCTGATTCCCAGCTTTTGATTGTCGGAAAGGGGCGCATGGAGGCCAGATTGCGCAAGTTGGCATCCGAGCTAAAAATAGAATCAAGCGTACTCTTTATTCCGTCTATTGCCGATACAAGACAGGCCCTTTCAGCTACGGATATATTTGTGATGCCCTCCCTGCAGGAAGGCCTTGGTCTGGCCCTGATGGAGGCGATGGCTTTCGGTCTGCCCTGTATCGGAAGCGCGGTAGGCGGAATAAATGCCCTGCTTGAAGACGGGGTAAACGGGATACGGGTGCCGCCGGCAAATAAGGATGCGCTTTCTAAGGCGATAGAGGTCCTGTTGCGAAATAAAGACAAGGCTCAAGCCCTTGCAGAACAAGCCAGGATTTTTATCCGTAACAATTTCTCCCACGAGAGCATGGTTGCTCATACCGAAGAGCTTTACTCCCGCTGTATAGGACGCAGGGATTCTACGGATAAGCGATGAAAAAGAAAAATAAGATAGCGCTGACAGTAATAATAATGCTGGTAGTTTTTCTTCCGTCAGGCATACTGCAGAGAAACTACGCGGTGCCTATTGTCATGTACCATTCCATAAGGCCCAATGCGCCCCCGGGAGACAGGCTTGCTGTTTCTCCGGAGACCTTTGAGAAACAGATGCGGTTTCTAAAGGAAAATAACTACAGGGTGGTTACGCTTGGAGAGTTAGCCCGGATGCTCAAGCTCAAAAAAAAGATACCCGCCAGAACCATTGCCCTGACCTTTGATGACGGATACAAAGATAATTTTACCTACGCCTTTCCCATCCTGAAAAAATACGGCCTGCCTGCCACGGTCTTCGTGATAGTTCAGGAAATAGGCAGGCCGCAGAATGACCGCCTCAGCTGGAGCCAGATAGAGGAGATGGCGCTCTCCGGTCTGATTGAAATCGGCAGCCATACAATAGGCCCGGAGCCGCTTATAAACATCAAAAGCGACGAAGAATTAAGAAGGCAGATATCCGATTCCAGAAAACTGCTTGAGGCAAAACTGCAAAGACCCGTAAGGACATTTAGCTATCCCGAAGGCAGATTTAATGATAAAATTAAAAATATGGTCATAGAGGCAGGCTATGAGTCTGCCGTTGCCACCAATCCCGGCAAGAAATTCTCCAACAGGGATATCTTCGCATTAAAGAGGATACGCATTTCAGAAAATTCCCGGAATATGTTCGTTTTCTGGGTGGAAACCAGCGGCTACTATAATTTTATGAGGGAACACAGGCATAAATGAGCATGCTACGGGCAAAGAGAATCGTTGTCTTTAACGTCAATTGGCTGGGGGATGTGCTTTTTTCTACCCCCGTCATAAGGAATATCCGCAGGAACTTTCCCGAAAGCTACCTGGCCTGTATTGTCCCCAGCCGCTGTTACCAGGTTTTAAGGGATAACCCTTACCTGGATGAAATCATCATCTTCGACGAAAAGGACAGGCACCGGGGGATGCTGGAGAAATTAAAATTCGTCAAGCTCCTTAAGTCAAAGAATTTCGATACGGCATTCCTGTTGCACCGTTCTTTCCGACGCGCACTTATCTGCCGGTTGGCGGGTATCAGGGAAAGGATAGGGCACTATACCAGAAAGCGTGGGTTTCTCCTTACCAAAAGCTTCAAGCCGCCTGTCCGCGACAGCATACATCGCATAGACTACTATCTGGATATTATCGAGAAGGCCGGGCTTAAAGTGGAGGACAGGTTCACGGATTTCTATTTCCGGCAGGAGGATGTGCGGTTTGTCGAGGATTTTCTTAGCAAAAAGGGGATCCGGGAAAACGAGTTCCTGGTAGGGATAAACCCCGGAGGCAATTGGCAGCCCAAGAGGTGGCCGAGGGAATACTGGGCCATATTGGCTGATAGCCTCATCGATAAATTCCATGCCAGGGTTTTCATTTTTGGTGCGCAGTCCGATTTGAAAGAGGCCACTGCTATTGCCGGGCAGATGAAAAATAAGCCGATAATAGCCGCAGGCATATTAAGCCTGAAGCAGTTTGCCGTCCTGGCAAAGAAGCTGGATTTGTTTATTACCGGAGATACCGGACCTTTGCATATCGCAAACAGCGTAGGCACGAAAAATATTATCGCCATCTTCGGACCTACCGACCCGGAGATAACCGGTCCGTTTCCCGCAAAGAACGCGGTGGTCATCCATAAATGGCAAGGGTGCAAAATCCCCTGTTACAACTTCAAATGCAAAGATAATCTCTGCATGAAGGCAGTTACCCCGCAGATGGTAATGGAAGAGGTAGAGACACTCAAAAAATAAACAATGAACCCCGCACCTTCTATACGTTCATATTTACGAGACTTAAGTCTTTTAAGAGGTTCGCATAAGAAAGAAGGTGCGGGGTGAAGATACTTTTTATTACCCTGTCCAATATAGGGGACGTTATCCTTACGTTGCCCGCCTTAGATTATCTGCTGGAGAATTTTCCCGGCTCTAAGGTTACCTGTATTGCAGGTCCCAGGGCAGCGGAGCTATTTGGCGATAACCCCGCAATCGAAAGATTGATAATCTACGACAAACATTCTTCTCTGAGGGAGAAAATAAGGCTCTTTTTTGAATTGAAGAAAGAGGGATTCCAGTCGGTGGTGGATTTTCGTAACAGTTTCTTCGGCGCTCTTTTGCCGGCAAGATATAAAATACCCCTCTTTGCTTTTCTGTCCGGAAAGCCCGTGCATATGAAAGAGCGCAACCTTTTTCTGGTCAAGAAGGCGATGGCCGGGGCAATCGGCAATAACCCCGTACAAAAACAGCCCAGGAGGTTCTTCTTTACCGATACTGCCGGTTGCGGCGATGTAGACCAGATATTGAAGGCAGGCGCAGCAGGAGGCAGGGATAAAATTGTGGTAATCTCCGCCGGAGCCAGGAGCCATATAAAACGCTGGTCAGCTGACAAATACAGCCAATTAGCCGCGGGGCTGGCCGAGTCCCTTGACGCGAAAATCCTTTTAGTCGGAGATAAGGATGATATAGCTGTCTCAAAATACATAAGAGAAAATTCTAAGCATCCCCTCATTGATTTAACCGGAAGGACCAGCCTTTCCCAGCTTGCCTGTCTGTTAAAAATGGCGAATCTCCTTGTGACCAATGATAGTGCCGTGCTGCATCTGGCCAGTTACCTGGATGTGCCGCTTGTCAGCCTGTTCGGTCCGACCAATGATGCCAGGTACGGCCCCTGGTCAAAAAACAGCAGGGTAGTCAAAAAAGAGATCTTCTGCCGGCCGTGTAATAAAGCGCAATGCAGATTTGCTACCCTGGCGTGCATGCAGTTAATCAACACAGAGGATGTTTTGCAGGCTGTTTCCTCGGTGATCGCCGCCTCTCTCGGCAAAAAGACGGCTGTCGCGGAGACAGAACTTGATTATCGCCGTATCCTTGTTGTGCGTACTGATCGTATCGGAGACGTAATATTGTCCACCCCGGTTATCAAGGCATTAAGAAAGGCCTTGCCTTGCGCTTATATTGCGATGATGGTTTCCGAATACGCGAAGGACATCGTGGATGGCAATCCGTATCTGGATGAAGTAATCGTCTACGATAAAGAAGCCAGGCATAAGGGATGGTTTTCTTCTTTCAGGTTTTCCGCGGAACTAAAGAAAAAGAGATTTGATTTGGCGATTATCCTGCATCCGACTAACCGCGCGCATATAGTTACCTTTCTTGCCGGCATATCCAGGAGGATAGGATACGACCGCAAGATGGGATTTTTGCTTACCGACAGGCTCAAGCACGAAAAACATCTCGGGCAAAAGCATGAGGCGGAATACAACCTTGATTTTATGCGTTTTTTGGGCATAGAGCCGCTTGATACGGAGTTATTCATGCCCATCAAAAAGGAATCGGAAACCTGGCTCGAAGAGCTTTTTAAGAAAGAAAAAATAGATACGCGCCGCAAGTTGCTGGTTTTTCACCCGGGGGCAAGCTGTCCCTCCAAGATATGGCCCTGGCAGAGCTTTGCCGATTTGATGGATAAGCTCGCGGATAAATACGGGGCTTATGTTTTCCTGGTCGCCTCCCAGAAAGACAGGCATATCGCCAAGGCCATTTCCGCAAGGATGCATGCCAAGGTTATTAACCTCTCGGGCCTGACTACCTTAAGCCAAATGGCCAGCCTCTTGAAAAGGTGCAGTTTGTTTATCTCCAATGATTCGGGCCCCGTGCACATTGCCTCGGCACTGGGGGCGCCGGTAATCTCCATCTTCGGAAGAAAGCAGCCGGGTTTATCTCCAAGGCGCTGGGGCCCGCTGGGTTTAAGGGACGCATTCATCCATAAAGATGCCGGTTGCATTGAATGCCTGGCACATAACTGTCAGAGGCAGTTCGCCTGTTTAAGGATTATTACCGTTGATGATGTTTTGAAAGCGGCTGATGAAATCTTGGCGGCTTAAGTAAGTAAATGGTTGATTTCAGGGGAATTTGTGATAAAATTATAGTTTCGTATGATAAATAAAAGATATATAAAAACATATTCTATCAAAAAAAGGTTCAGCAAGGTGAAGGCAGGGGATTTTGCCCGTATCCCAAAGCGCAGAGCCAGTTTTCTCGATTTTTATGACTCTTTGCCTAACATATTGAAAGCTAGCGATTTGCGCGAAGTGGTCAAGGCGGTAATCAAGGCTCGTAAACGCAGGAAGCCGGTTATCTTTATGGCTGGAGCCCATGTGATAAAGTGCGGGCTCAATCCGGTAATTATCGAGTTGATGAAAAAGGGATTCATCAACTGTATTGCGTTAAACGGCGCAGGCATAATCCATGATTTTGAAATCGCCTTCCAGGCTAAGACATCCGAGGATGTCGCCCAGAGCCTAAAAACGGGGAGTTTTGGCATGGGCAGGGAAACCGCGGATTTTATAAACCAGGCAATAAAGGAAGGTGTTTCCTGCGGTTTGGGTTTGGGTTATTCCGTAGCCAATAAGATAAGCCGCCATAAATTACCACACAGGGGCCTGAGCCTCCTTTACAACGCCTACGTCAGTAATATACCGGTGTGCGTATTCACGGCAATAGGCACGGATATCATCCATCAGCATCCTTCTTTTGATGCGGCGTCCTGCGCAGAGGGCAGTATAAGGGATTTCTATACGTTCGTAGAAGAGATAAGCAGGATAGGCAACGGCGGGGTGGTCTTTAATTTCGGCTCTGCGGTCATACTGCCGGAGGTTTTCCTGAAGGCGCTTAATCTGGCGCGCAATACAAGGGGAAGCGTCAAGGATTTTGTCACCGTTAATTTCGATATGATACATCATTACCGGCCGCAGGCAAACGTCGTATCCCGTCCGGTGATGTCAGGGGGCAGGGGTTATTATATCATCGGCCATCACGAGATTATGCTGCCGTTGTTGGCGCAGGCGATAATCGCAAAGATATGAACCCCGCACCTTCTATACGTCAAGGCGTTCCGAGGGAGCGGGGATTTGAGAGGTTAGTATAAAAAAGAAGGTGCGCGGGTGAAGGATCTAAAAGGTATCATCAATAGTTTTGCAAAAGCCAGGATTTTAGTGGTCGGAGATTTAATCCTCGACCAGTATATCTGGGGGAATGTGGACAGGGTCTCTCCGGAGGCACCTGTGCCTGTAGTCTGGGCAAATAAACGCACCTATCTTCCGGGAGGGGCGGCAAACGTCGCCAACAATATCGCTTCTCTTGGGGGGAAGGTTTGTTTATTGGGGGTGGTCGGCGACGACCTGCAGGCCGAGAAATTCATGTCGGAACTACGCCTGCGGAAAATAAATACAGAAGGTATTTTTGTTGAAGAGGGCCGTCAGACCATCATGAAGACCCGGATTATCGCCGGACATCAGCAGGTGGTAAGGGTGGATTGGGAGGATACGCACAATATTAAAGCGGAAACAAGAAACAAGCTGCAGGATTTTATACAAAGCAGGATTAAGAGGTTTGACGCCGTTATCATAGAAGACTACGGTAAGGGGCTCCTGGATGATTTCCTTTTGCACACCATAACCAATGAAGCGCGCAGACAGAAAAAGATAGTTACGGTTGACCCCAAGGAAGACAATTTTGAGCATTATCGTCAGGCTACCTGCATAACCCCCAACAGGAAAGAAGCGCAGAATGCCATCAGGTACCTTAAGATGAAGGACGTAAAGGGAGAATTCAAAATCTATAAAGACAGCTTGAGTACGGATACCGATATCAATAAGGCAGGCGAGGCTATCCTGGATCACCTGGAGCTGGAGAGCTTGCTTATGACTTTGGGGGAGCACGGCATGCGTTTATTCGAAAAAGGCAAGCCCCCGACGTATATCCCGACCGTTGCCCAGGAGGTCTTTGACGTTTCCGGCGCAGGGGACACGGTAATAGCGGTTTTTACGCTTGCATTGGCTTGCGGCTCAACCAAAAAGGAAGCGGCGTATCTGGCCAATTATGCCGCAGGCATTGTAGTAGGAAAACTCGGCACCGCCACAACCTCAAGGAAAGAGTTACTGGAAAGGATTAACAGAAAATAGATGGATGTTATCGGCGTAATCCCGGCGAGGTATTCCTCCAGCAGGTTCGAGGGCAAGGTCCTGGCAGATATAAACGGCAGGTCTATGATAGAGCATGTCTGGCGCAGGGCCAAAGAATGTCTGCTTTTGGATGATCTGCTTATTGCCTGCGACGACGAACGGATAGCCAAAAGGGCCGCGGAGTTCGGGGCCAAGGCAGTGATGACTGCTAAAGCCCATCCTTCGGGTACCGACAGGATTATAGAGGTCATAAACCCGCTGGATGTAAAGATAGTGATTAATATCCAGGCGGATGAACCGCTGTTGCACCCCTTTATGGTTGACAGCGTTGCCAGGTCGCTTCTTGAAGACCCCTCTATTTATATGGCCACGCTGATGAAAAAGATAGAGGACCCCGCTGAGATCACGGATCACAATGTGGTCAAGGTGGTGACAGACAAAAATAATTTCGCCCTCTATTTTTCCCGGGCAGCGATTCCCTATGTCCGTACAGATTCAGAGGCAGGGCAGGCACGATATTTCAAACACATCGGCCTGTACGGTTACACCAAGGATTTCCTCTTTACTTACAAGAACCTGCCGGCCTCAAGCCTGGAGAAGGCGGAGCGCCTTGAGCAGTTGCGGGTACTTGAGGGGGGATTTAAGATAAAGATGATTGAAACCAAATACGATACTATCGGCGTAGATACGCCTGGAGACCTGGAGAGAGTCAGGGCGCATATGGCAAAGGAAGGCGGATTATGAGGCAGATTACGGTGCAAAACATAAAAATAGGCGATAGGCATCCTCTGGTTTTGATTGCCGGGCCTTGCGTGGTTGAATCCGAGAGGCTGTGCCTGGAAACGGCAAAGCGGATAAAAGATATCACCCACAGGTTAAATATACCCTATATATTCAAGTCCAGTTTTGATAAGGCCAACCGTATGTCCGTGGATTCCTTCCGCGGGCCGGGCCTTAAGAAAGGGCTGGATATACTGGCCAAGGTTAAAAATAAATTGAAGATACCGGTCCTAAGCGATATACACTGCCAGAGAGAGATAGCCCCCGCAGCAGAAGTGCTGGATATAATCCAGGTCCCTGCTTTTTTATGCCGGCAGACGGATATCGTGCTGGCAGCGGCACGTACGGGCAGGGTAATAAACATAAAAAAGGGTCAGTTTCTGGCGCCCTGGGATATGTTGCCGATAATAAAAAAGGCAGAGTCAACCGGAAATAAGAAAATCATCATTACCGAACGGGGCGTCTGTTTCGGTTATAATAACCTGGTTTCCGATTTCAGGAGCTTGGGGATTATGCGGCAATTAGGCTATCCGGTCATCTATGATGCCACACATAGCGTGCAGCTCCCCGGAGGCAGGGGCTCCTCTTCCGGAGGCCAGCGCGAGTTTGTGGAAGGGCTCTCCCGGGCTGCAGTTGCCTTCGGCTGCGACGGATTGTTCCTGGAGGTCCATCCTAATCCGGATATGGCCCCTTGTGACGGACCGAACATGATAGACCTGAAAAAACTGGAGACGCTCCTGAAACAGGCAAAGAAGATAGAGGCAGCCATATGAGAAAAGATTTCCTTAAAAGAGCAAGGCAGGTTTTCGATATAGAGGCCCAGGCCATCAGGGAATTAAAACCAAAGCTCGGCAATAATTTTGTAAAAGCGATGGAGATTTGCCTGAAAACCAGGGGCAGGGTGATCGTAAGCGGCATGGGCAAGACCGGTATTATCGCCCAGAAATTCTCCGCTACATTAGCCTCTACCGGCACGCCCAGCCTTTTCTTGCATACCGCAGAGGCCATTCACGGAGACCTCGGCAAGGTTACCCCTGAAGATGTGGTGATTGTCATTTCCAACAGCGGCTCCAACAGCGAGATGCAGCAATTGCTTCCCCTTTTAAAGAAAATAGGCGCGAGGATAATCGCCCTTACCGGCAACCTGTCATCGCCTTTGGCAAAATACAGCGATGTGGTGCTGGATGTCTCGGTGAAAAAAGAGGCCTGCCCTTTAGGCCTGGCTCCCACCGCTTCTACCACAGCCACCTTAGCCATGGCCGATGCCCTGGCGGTCTGTCTCTTAGAGGCCAGGGGTTTTAAGGAAAAGGATTTTGCCTTTTTCCATCCGGGAGGGGCGCTCGGCAAAAGGCTGCTCTTGAAGGTGGAAGATATAATGCGTAAGGGACCGTATAATCCGGTGGTAGACCAGGATATGAAAGTCAGCCGCGTCCTTTTGAAAATCACCCAGGCCAGGGCAGGGTCAGCCACGGTCGTGGATAAATCAGGCAGGATAAAGGGGATATTTACCGACGGAGACCTGCGCAGGAATTTTGATTCGGATGTGAATCTGCCCGGACGCAGGATAAAAGAAGTGATGACTAAAGACCCCATAGTGATAAATAAGGATCTTCTGGCGGCTGAGGCGATGCGCATACTGCGCGAGCGTAAAATAGACGAGATACCGGTAGTAGATGCGGACAGGCGTCCCGTAGGGCTGGTGGACGTGCAGGATCTGTTAAGGGCAGGGGTGGTTTAGGAAGATGTTTAATGATCCGGTTACGGGAGAATTGAAGGATAAGGCCGCCAGGATAAAATTATTGCTTTTGGACGTCGACGGCGTCCTGACGGACGGCCGCATAGTCTATGATTCGGCGGGCCGCGACATGAAATTCTTCGACGTGCATGACGGGCTGGGCGTCTATGCCCTGAAGAAGGCGGGGATCTCCACAATCTTGATTACGGCTAAGGGCTCGCGGGCAATCGGCCCTCGCGCGCGCGATATGCAGATAGAAGCGGTCTTTGCGGATGTCTCGCCCAAGACAAAGGTGTTGGAGAAGATACTGGGGAAATATAAAGTAGATCTGGCTCAGATCTGTTTTGTAGGCGATGACCTGGTTGACCTGTGCCTGATGAAAAAGGTGGGCCTATCGGTTGCCGTATTCAATGCCGCTCCGGAAATAAAGCAGGCCGCCAACTATATCACAATAAAACAGGGAGGCCGCGGCGCAGTCAGGGAAGTAGCCGAACTGATATTGAAGGCCCAAGGCAAATGGCAAAAGATTCTGGCCCTATATGATATTTAAGAGAATTGTCGCGTTTTTATTTTTAGCGTTCTTTCTTAATTCTGCCTTATACGCGTCCCAACAGAAGGCCGGGGAATCAGACCAGCAAATCAACGATTTTTCCCTGACCGGCTTTGCCGAGAAGGGCAAAAGAAGCTGGGATATTTCGGGAAAATCAGCGGATATCTACAATGAGATTGTCGATCTGGAGCATGTGACCGGCAACCTGTACGGAGAAAAGGAGGATATCCGGCTTTCTGCCGACAGGGGCGCTTTTGACCGTAAAAACAGCAGGGTCAGATTGCGTGATAACGTGGTCATTACCACGTCTTCTAATACCAGGCTGACCACAGATTCGCTTTTATGGGACAGGAAGAAACAATTTGTCTTTACGAAGGACCCGGTGAACATAACCAGGGACAATATGGTGGTTACGGCCGAAGGGGCAATGGGCAGGCCGGATTTAAAGAAGATACACCTTAAGAAGAAAGTAAAAGTCGATATTGATGCGCAGGATAAGGCTAATGGTAAGGACCCTGACGCAAAGAAAAAGGTAGTGATTACCTGTTCCGGGGCGCTGGTGATAAATTACGAAAAGAATCTGGCTACCTTCAATAAAGACGTTAAGGTGGATACCCAGGATATGCTTATTTACAGCGACACAATGGACGTCTATTTTTTAAAGGCGCAGCAGGAAAACGCAGCAAAAGCGACCGCGGGTTCCCTGGCAGGCAGGATAGAGAAAATCATAGCTAAGGGAAACGTAAAGATAATAAAGGGTGAGAATACCTCTTATAGCGAAGAGGCAATATATACCGAAAAAGACAGGAAGCTTACCCTTATCGGCAGTCCCCGGTTAATCATATACTCTACGGAGGAGCTCAATGCATCTTTTGGAAACCAAAAGCCTCTCTAAGTCGTATGACGGAAGAGAGGTAGTAAAAGGCGTAGACATACTGGTTAAGCGCCGGGAAATAGTCGGGCTTTTGGGTCCTAACGGAGCCGGCAAGACAACTACCTTTTATATGGTAGTAGGAATCGTTCCTCCCAACAAAGGCAAGATCATATTTGATAATTACGATATTACCTCTTCTCCCATTCATGAGCGCAGTCGTCACGGCATCGGGTATCTGGCCCAGGAGGCCTCGATATTCAGGAAATTAACGGTAGAAGAAAATATCATGGCCATACTGGAGACCCTGCCCATCAGCATGAGCCAGAGGAAAAAGAGGCTTGAGTCGCTGCTAGAGGAGCTCAGGATCTCTCATCTGGCAAAAAATAAGGCCTATACGCTTTCCGGAGGAGAAAGAAGAAGGCTGGAGATCACCAGGGCGCTGGTGACTAACCCCTCCTTCATACTTCTGGATGAACCGTTTTCCGGCATTGACCCGATAGTGGTCAGCGAGGCCCAACAGATAATCAAGGAGCTAAAAGAGAAAGGCTTAGGGATACTGCTTACAGACCACAATGTACGCGAGACTCTCGCCATTACCGACAGGGCATATCTGATTGCCGAAGGGCAGATACTTATTTCCGGAACAGCTAGCGACTTGATTAACGACCCCAAGGCCCGCCAGATATACCTGGGCGAGAAATTCAGCATGTAGCAAACCTTAAGAAAGGAAGACATGAAAGTAGAAGTCAAAAAAATAGAACCTAACAAGAGGCAGCTTGATATCGAAGTAACCGACAACACCGTAAAGGATAAGTTTGAGGAGGTATTCAGTGAGGTGGAAAAACAGGCCAAGATACCGGGTTTCCGGCCGGGACACGCGCCCAGGGAGATGGTAGAAAAGCATTATTCTTCCAATGTGCGGCAAAAAGTCCTGGAGGAACTAATCCCCGGCTTATACCTCAAGGCTGTAGAGAAAGAAGCGCTTGACGTGGTTGAAGAGCCGCAGATCAGCGATATAAAGTTTGATAAAAACAGCCTTTCTTTCAGGGCCACGGTAGAAATCAAACCGCAGATACAGCTTCCTGATTATAAGGGCATCAGGGTCGGGTATAAAAAGATAGAGGTAACCTCCGACGAAATAAAAAGGTACCTTGATTCGATAAAAGAATCCAAGAAGCTGGAAAAAGTGGATGATGATTTTGCCAGGGCAATGTGCTTTCCCAACCTGGCCGAATTAGAATCTGCGGTAGAGAAACATCTCTTTATCCAGAAAGAAAGCCAGCAGAGGCAAAGGATAGAGGACCTTATAATCGGCCAATTGATTGATAAGCTGGATATTAAATTGCCGCAATCTTTGCTGGACAAACAGCTCAACGACATGCTGCGTCAGGCAAAATTAGACCTGGCCTTAAAAGGGGTCAACCGCCAACTGATCCAGGAGCAGGAGAAGGCCCTGGCAGAGAAACTCGCACCGCAGGCAAAGACTCAAGTGAAGGTTTACCTTGTTCTGTCGGAGATAGCCAAAAAAGAAGGCATAACCATAGACGAACAGATGTCGCAGAAGGTAATGGAATTACTGTTGAAGAACGCGGACTGGCAAATGGAAGCGTAACAGATTACAGGTTGATTAAACTCCCGCCCAGGAGCGGCGGGATGGTTTGGTGTGTAGTTTGAATGTGCAGCGCCCAATTCTATAGGCACGTTTGCCCATAGGAAGGCAAAGTGCGCTTTTGTAAAAGCGATGAATTGGCGTGCACCTGTGTGCAAGGAGGTGGATGATGAAAGAGAGGATGCAGACACTGGTGCCCATGGTCATCGAGCAGACATCGCGCGGTTATGAGCGTGCCTACGATATTTATTCGCGGCTGCTCAAAGACCGCATCATTTTCATCGGCACGCCCATCGAAGATATCGTGGCCAACCTTATCATAGCCCAGATGCTCTTTTTGCAGATGGAGGACGTGACCAAGGATATCAGCATCTATATAAATTCTCCCGGAGGCTCGGTTACATCGGGCCTTGCCATATATGACACCATGCAGTTCTTGAAATGCGATGTGGCCACTTATTGCGTGGGTCAGGCCTCCAGTATGGGGGCCTTGCTTCTGGCTGCCGGCAGTAAAGGCAAGCGCCATGCCCTAGCCAACTCCAGGATCATGATTCACCAGCCCTGGGGAGGTATCCAGGGAGCGGCCGAGGATATTTCGCGCCATGCCAAGGAAATATTGAATATGCGCGATAAGATCAACGAGATACTCGCCCGCCACACCGGGCAGGCGTTACAGAAGATAGAGAAGGATACGGACAGGGATTATTTCATGTCTGCCCAGGAAGCCAAGGAGTACGGGCTTATCGATGAAGTAATTATATCTCAGAAAAAATAGCCTATTTATAAATCAGGAGGAAGAAATGCGTAAAAATTATTTATTGACCCCGGGGCCTACACCCCTGCCGCCTGAGGTTTGCGAGGCGCTTTCAAGGCCCATTATCCATCACCGTACACCCCAGTTCCAGGCAATACTCAAAGAAGTAACCGAGGGCCTTAAATACGTATTCCAGACCTCAAACGATGTCTTTATCCTGGCTTCTTCCGGAACAGGGGCGATGGAAGCAGCGGTAGTGAACTTATTATCCAAATCCGACACGGCCATAACCGTTCAGGGAGGAAAATTCGGGGAAAGATGGACAGAGCTTTGTATGGCCTATGGCATAAATGCCGAGGTAATTAATGTAGAGTGGGGCAAGGCAGTGGATCCCGGGCTGATAAAAGAAAAACTCAAGAGCAATCCCAAAATAAAGGCGGTTTTTACCACTCTTTGCGAGACCTCTACGGGCGTAACCAACGATATCGAAGCAATAGGCAAGGTAGTCAAGGATTCCCAGGCAGTATTGGTGGTAGATGCGATAAGCGGCCTGGGGGCAGTTGATTTGAAGACGGACAGCTGGTCTTGCGACGTGGTGGTGTGCGGTTCGCAGAAGGGCCTGATGCTTCCTCCGGGCTTAGGGCTGATATCCGTAAGCCCGAAGGCATGGAAATTGATTGAGGCCTCAAAGAGCCCGAGGTATTACCTTGATCTGAAGGCCGCCAAAAAGGCACTGGATAAGACAGATACGCCCTGGACACCGGCTATCGGCCTGGTTATCGCCCTGGGTGAGGCACTTAAAATGCTGAAAAGCGACGGCCTGGAAAATGTTTTTAGCCGCCATAGAAGGATGGCCGAAGCTGTCAGGGCCGCAGTCAGGACAATCGGCCTGGAATTATTCGCTCCCCAGGCAGCATCGGATGCGGTTACCGCGGTCAAGGTCCCGCAGGGAGTCGACGGAGAGAAATTGGTCAAGACCATGCGCGATACATACGGCATCACCATTGCCGGAGGGCAGGCCGAATTGAAAGGCAAGGTTTTCAGGGTCGCGCATATGGGTTTTATCGGAGAGTTTGACATAATACTTTGCATATCCTGTCTGGAAAAAGTGCTCAAGCAGTCCGGTTATAAGTTTGAAATGGGTCAGGCAGTAAAAGCAGCAGAAGAGGTCTTTTTAAAGGCATAAACAGCTTATAGTCGGGTTACAAAGGTTAAAAAGGTTGCCCTATTTTAGATGTAACCTCCTTAACTTCCGTAACCTTTCTTCATATCTTTAACCTATGTACGCGGAGGTCTTTAAATGCTCAAAATATTAGTCAGTGACCCCTTATCAGAAGAAGGACTCAGGGTCCTTAAGGAAGTGTCTCAATTTGAGGTAGATGTAAAGACCGACCTCAAACCGGACGGCCTTAAAGAGATTATCAAGGCATACGATGCCCTTATAGTAAGGAGCGCAACCAAGGTCACCAAAGACATAATCGCCGCGGCAGACCGGCTGAAGGTCGTCGGCCGTGCAGGCGTAGGTCTGGACAATGTGGACCTGGAGGCAGCGACCCAGAAGGGCATTATCGTAATGAACACCCCCGCGGGCAATACCATCTCTACGGCAGAACACACCATGAGCATGATCCTGTCGCTTTCCAGGAGTATACCTCAGGCCAACTCTTCGCTTAAGAAGGGCGAATGGAAACGCTCTAAATTCATGGGGGTTGAGCTTTATAATAAAGTTTTGGGGATAGTCGGTTTCGGCAGGATCGGCTCGGAGGTAGCCAGGCGCGCATTCTCTTTCGGGATGAAGGTTTTGGCATTTGACCCTTTCCTTTCCAAGGAAGTCGCGGAGGGCCTGGGTGTGGAAGTGGTAGAGCTTGCCCAGCTTCTTGCCCGGTCCGACTATATCACCGTGCATACCCCTTTGACCGAAGAGACCAGGCATATGCTTTCCGATAAGGAATTCGGCCTTATGAAGAAGGGCGTACGGATCATTAATTGCGCCAGGGGAGGCATTATCGACGAAGCAGCTTTGGCCAAGGCAGTTAAAGAAGGCAAGGTTGCAGGTGCAGCCATAGATGTCTTTGAGCAGGAGCCTCCGGCACAGGACAGCGAACTGGTTAAACTTGAACAGGTAATTACTACCCCGCATTTGGGCGCTTCTACGGAGGAGGCCCAGGTCAATGTGGCCATTGAGGTAGCCGAGATCGTGCGCGATGCGTTGCTGGGCAAAGGTATACGCAACGCCGCCAATTATCCTTCTTTAGACGGAGAGGCATACCGGACCCTTGAGCCTTACATAAACCTTGCGGAAAAGATAGGTATGTTTTCCGCCCAATTGGTCGAAGGCAGGTTCCAGCAATTGAATATAACCTATAGCGGAGAAATAATTAAACACGACCTTACACCTCTGACGCTGGCTTTGGTAAAGGGTATACTTTCGCCCATCCTTCAGGAGACGGTGAATTTCATTAACGCCACCGCCCTTGCCAAAGAAAGAGGCATTACCGTCAAAGAATCAAAGTCAATGAAAGAAACGGAATTCATAACGCTTATCCAGGCGGAGATAAAGACGGATAAGGAAACCAAAGTGATTTCCGGGACCCTTTCCGCCAATAAGCAGCCGCGCATCGTAAAGATAGGCGGATTCTATGTGGAGGTTTCCCCTGTCGGAGAGATGATCATGATACAAAATTGGGATAGGCCGGGTATTATCGGAAACCTGGGGACCCTGCTCGGTAAACACGGCATCAATATTGCGGCAATGACTTTCGGCAGGGAAAAACAGGGAGGGGTGGCGGTGAGCATCCTTAACGTCGATAGCATAGTTTCCCAGGAAATCCTGGAAAAAATAAAGAAGATAGAGAACATCCTGTCAGTCAAGGAGATCAGGCTTTGAAAACAGTTACAACAAAAATATTCTTTAGCGCTAGCGTTATCCTGGGGTTGTTGTTTATTTTCGGCAAGACCGTTTCTTTCGGCCGTAACGCCTCGACCGAAGGCAAGGCCCTGCCTGCCGGCAGGCAGGGGCTGACCCTTTTGATAACCGGCGATACGCACGCCATGATCTACCACTGCAACTGCCCAAAGGAACCCGATGGGGGTATATCCCGTCGCGCCGCCCTGATTAAAGAATTAAGGAAAACCAATCCTAATGTGCTGCTGTTGGATTCCGGCAGTTGCTTTGCTTCCGGGATATTGGATGAATACAGCCAGGACGCGCAGCTTGACGCCATGCGCACCATGGTGAACCTGAAGGGTATGCGGCTGATGGGATACGATGCCGTCGCAATAGGCGAGGATGAATTTAATTTCGGTAAAGAATTCCTTAGCCAGGCCATAAACTCCGGCGGGCTTGATTTTATATCCTGCAATATAGAACTTGCGGGGATAAAGCCGTATATCATAAAAGAATACGGCGCTCTTAAAGTCGGTATCCTGGCTGTGACCGCAGCGACCAATCAAAGGAAGATTCCGGAACTGAAGTTCCTGGAGCCGCAGGAAGCGGTAAAAAAAGCACTGGAGCAGTTAAAGAAGGAAAATGTCGGCCTGGTCGTGCTTTTAAGCCGTTTAAGCGAAGAAGAAAATACCAAGTTGATAAACGAAAATAAAGAGATCAATGTCCTTGTGTGCGTCAATAACCTTGCCAGCCGCCAGGCCTTTCGCAAGATAGGTAACTGCCTGGTGATTATGCCGTCCTGGCAGGGCCGCAGGCTCGTGCAATTGGATTTGCAGCCGGATAAAAGCGGGATGAAGTATAATTACGAAGAAATAAGGGTTTCGGATAAGATAACCCCGGATAAAGGTATTCTTTCTATCCTGCCGCAGTGTTTTTCGGAAACAAATTGCCGGAAAAAGGGTTTTATCGGGAAATGTAATATGCCAGGCACTCAGGCTGCCTCCTGTGAATTTCAGAAGCCCAACAAAGTAGGGCTATTGGTAATCTCTCCCAAAGCCTGCAATGTATGCGATACCAAGAGGATAATAAACCTGCTCAGGGTTTATTTCCCGGGATTGCAGATTTCTTACCTCTATTATCCAAGCCCTAAGGCAAATAAATTAATCCATACCCTCGGGATCAAGGGGCTACCTGCTTACCTGCTTGCAGCGGAAAGCGAAAAAGAAGAAGGCTTTATAAAACTCAAGGCACAGCTGGACAAAAGCGGGGATTATTATATCTTATCCCCGCGTATCTCGGGGATATCGTATTTCACAAACCGCCCCAGGAAAAAGGGGCAGCTGGATTTCTTCGTCAGTTTATACGACACAAATGCCACAAGCCTCCTGCTGTTAATGAGGCAGTTTCAGGCGAATATCCATTTCCTTAGCCGTCGGAATCAAGAGGGAAAATTTGAGTCAGCCAAGGGGAATCTGGAAGCAGAAGAATATCTGCGTGCGGTATGTGTGCAGAAATATTACCCGGAGGCATTCTGGGATTATCTTGTCTGCCGCTCCAGGAATATGGACAGCGCCTGGTGGGATGACTGTATCCAGGGCCGGGATACGCAGAGAATCAAGGCCTGCGCGCAGTCAGAAGAAGCAAAGACGTTATTGAGCACAAATACGGCCTTGAATGAAGAATTAGGCATATTATTCGGCCCCACGTATCTGTCGGAAAACCAGGAGATATTCTATTCTCAGGGGGTTCCGACGATGGAAGAGTTCAGGAAAACAATAAAGAGGTGAGAAGATGACGGACAAGCCAAAGATCTACCTTATCGACGTGACTAACAGGGACGGCGTGCAGACTTCGCGTATATGTCTATCCAAGCTGCAGAAGACCATCCTAAATATTTACCTGAACGAGTCTGGAGTTTTTCAATCGGAATTCGGTTTTCCGCTCACCCACCATGAGACCAATTATCTGAACGCCAACCTTGAGCTGGTCAAAAAGGGGGTGCTTTCCCCTATCCGCTTGGGCGGGTGGCTACGGGCAACTACGGGTGACGTAAAACAGGCATTTAAGCTTGTGCCTCAGCTTAAGCACCTGAACCTCTCTATCTCTACTTCCGACCAGATGATCATGCATAAATTCAAGGGAAAGCTTGACCATGCCTCGGTGATCAAAGAGATGTGCGAAGCGGTAAAAGAGGCCAGAAGGCTCAAGGCCGAATCCATAGGCGTTAACGCGGAAGACGCCTCGCGCACCAGGATAGAGTATTTAGTGGAGTTTTCCCTGGCTGCCAAGGAGGCGGGCGCTGACCGCATCCGCTACTGCGATACGCTTGGCTGCGATACCCCCTTTAGCATATATGAGAGGATCAAATGCCTTGCGGAGGCCGTGCGTATCCCTATCGAGATACATGGCCACAATGATTTAGGGATGGTGGTCGCCAATTCCATTGCCGGTGCCAAGGCCTGTATTGATTGCGGCCAGGATGCCTATATCAATACCTGTATCAACGGAATGGGCGAACGCGCCGGCAACGCGGATTTGGTTTCCGTCATTTTAGCCATAAAATACGGAAGCCTTATGGATTCTTATGATCTTGACCCGAGGGTGAATTTGAAGATGGCCTGGAAGATATGCAAATACGCCTCTTATGCCTTCGGCGTGCCCATCCCCATCAACCAGCCCGGAGTGGGTGCCAACGCCTTTGCGCACGAATCCGGCATACATGCCGACGGAGCCCTTAAGGACAGGCGCAATTACGAGTTGTATGATTTCGAGGAATTGGGCAGAGGCGACCCGGAGATTATTGAGACCGGGCGCAAGATAACCGCAGGCGAATATTCGGGTATAAAGGGTTTCAGAAACGTATATGAAAAGCTGGAAGTGCCATTCAAGGACGATAAAGAGGCAACCGAGATATTGGAGCTTGTCCGTTATGCCAACGTCCATAACCAAAAGCCGCTCGTAGATGACGAGCTGAAGTTTATCGCAACTCATCCGGAAATCGCACGCAAGATATTCACCATGCAGGTTTAACCTTAAAAACTAAAAAAGAATGTCCAACATCGTAATCGTAGGCACGCAGTGGGGAGACGAGGGAAAGGGTAAAATAATAGATATCCTTTCCGGCAGGGTAGATTATATAGTGCGTTACCAGGGCGGCAGCAACGCGGGGCATACGGTGGTCGTGGATGACAAAGAATACATATTTCACCTTATACCTTCGGGTATCCTGCATGAAGGCAAGACATGCTGTATCGGTAACGGGGTGGTGGTAGATCCTGCAGTGCTTATCCATGAGATAGAGGGGCTTGCCGATACCGGTATAAATATAGAGGACAGGCTTAAGATATCTTCTCTGGCGCACGTAATCTTTCCCTATCACAAGATACTTGACCTTCTGCGGGAGAGAAGAAGGTCAAGTAAAATAGGCACGACCGGCAGGGGTATCGGCCCCAGTTACGCCGATAAGATCAACCGTTGCGGGATAAGGATGGTTGACTTGCTCAACCCGAAGGTCTTTAAAGACAAATTGAAAGATAACCTCAAGGAAAAAAACGAGATATTCCGTAAGGTATACGGTCATCCGGGTTTTGCCTTTAATAAGATTTACCTGGAGTACCTGCGTTATGCGGATTCGCTTGAGCCCCATATCTGCGAGATATCCCCGATATTGAATGAGGCCTGGCGCCGGAAAAAGAACATCCTTTTTGAAGGGGCGCAGGGTACATTCCTGGACATAGACTTCGGCACATACCCTTTTGTGACCTCTTCTTCGGCAACTGCCGCCGGAGCCTGCATAGGCAGCGGCGTCTCACCCGTAATGATAGACAAGGTCATAGGAGTGACCAAGGCCTACACCACGCGCGTAGGAGAGGGGCCCTTTCCTACGGAGTTTGCCTCAGGTTTTGCCGCATTTATGCGCAAAAAGGGGAGGGAATTCGGCGCAACTACCGGAAGGCCCAGGCGCTGTGGATGGTTTGATGCGGTAATGGTAAAAGAGGCGGTTATGCTTAACGGCCTTGCGGAGCTGGCAGTAATGAAAATGGATATTCTAGACGGGATAAAAGAGGTAAAGATCTGCGTTGCCTATAAATACAAGGGTAAATTATTCAAGGAGTTCCCGTATGACCTTGAGGTCTTGCGTAATGCCCGCCCGGTATACAAACAGATGCCTGCCTGGCAGAAGCCGACAGAAGGATTAAGATCCTACAGGGATTTTCCTGCGCAGGCCAAAGACTACATAAAGAAGCTTCAGGATATCCTGGGCGTGAGGATATCGATGATTTCCGTGGGAAGCGGCAGGGATCAGACGGTTTTCCTGTAGCCGACAGGAAATTGCTTGACTAGAAAAGGGGCTTGTGTTATAGTGAAATTTCCCAAAAACAAAACAGGAGGAAAAGGATATGAAAAACAATATACTTAAAACCGGCTTTATTCTATTGTTAGCCCTGGCTTTATCCGGATGTACCGTCATCTTTCAAAGAGGCAGGCGCTCTGATACGGAGAAGATCCAGGAACTCTCCAGGCAGCTGGATGAATTGTCCAGTACCAAGAGTATGCTTGAACAGCGGCTGAACCAGGAAATCGCGGATAAACAGGTGAAGCTTCAGATGATGGAGAAAGGCCTGGTAATCACCGTAGTAGGCGACGTATTATTCGATTCCGGAAAGGCTAAAATAAGGACCGCCGCCTATCCTATCCTTGACAAGATAGCCGGTGTGTTAAATGAGGAAGCCAGTCAATATAATGTCGGCATTGAAGGCCATACCGACAACGTGCCCATAACGCGTTCAGGCTGGAAATCAAATTGGGAGCTTTCTACTGCCAGGGCCTTATCCGTGCTGCACTATATGGCCAGCGAAAAGGGGGTTTCTCCGCAAAGGCTTTCGGCTATAGGTTACGGTGAATACAGGCCCGTTTCCTCTAATGATACCAAGGAAGGCAGGCAATTGAACCGCCGTGTGGAAATAGTAATCATGCCCGAGTCCAAGAAGGTCCAGAAAGAAAACAAAGAAGGACAACTGCTCGAACCAAAAGAGAACCTTAAATAACCTTCCTAAGGATAATTTAGGGTCCATAATCAATACTATATAGCGACGGCATATAAGAAGGAGAGTTTAATTCATGGAAGAAAGTTTTAGAGAAAGATTGCTGATTATATTGGCAGTGGCAAGCGTCGTCCTTTTCATTACTACGGTCAGCTCCTGTACCACCGCGTATCGCCAGAAGGTCTCCCGTGACAAGGAGATGGCTACCAGGCTCGATGCCGAAGAGAAATTGAGCAAATTCACGCAGGAGAGAAACGCCTCTGAAAGCAAACTCAAAGGCCTGGCTCAGGAATTAGAACAGGAGAAAGCAGCGCATCAATTGACCCAGAAGGCACTGGTCCAGGAACAGCTTATGAACCAGACGTTGAAAGAAGAGCTGGCCAAGGTTACCAAGCTCAAGGAAGCGCTGGAAGAGGACCTTAAGGAAGCGCTGGTCACCGGAAAGTCAAATATAAATAAAAGAAAATGATATAAAGGGGAGGATAAAAAACCGGACTCTTAAAAGGGGATGATATCCCCTTTTTTGTTAGAGAGGAGGCTGATCCTATGGCTATATTACGCAGGGTAAAGACGAAAATAAAAAAGGTCGCGGCAAAGAAAAAAGCAGCTCGGCTGAAAACCCGCAAGCCTGTTTTGCGGAAGATGAAGGCAAGACGTATTTTACCTGTAAAGGCAAAGAAAGAAATAATGTCTTGCGAAGAGGTGAGAATAGGAGAGGCCAAATTTTACGTAGGCCAGCCAGCCGCACCCGTTATGCATAAGCCGATGCCGCAGGAATTGCCTGCCGGCTACGGCAGGGACAGGCTGGTATTGCAGGTACGTGATCCCTGGTGGCTGCACGCTTATTGGGAGCTACAGGATAATACCCTGAGCAAATATAAGGACCAACTGAAGGATGATTTTTACCGTGCAGCCAGGGTGTTGCGCGTTTATGACGTCAGCCATATTATTTTTAGCGGCAAAAATGCGCATCATTTCTTTGATATCCGTATTAACGACTATGCGGACAGCTGGTATATCGATACGGGCGGTCCGGGCAGGTCCTGGTGTGTCGAACTGGGGTTGCTTTTACCCGGCGGCCGTTTCATTGCCATATTGCGTTCCAATACGGTGGAGACTCCTTTAGACGGGCCGTCATGGATCACGGATGAGGAATGGATGATACCTGAAGACATGTTCGCCAGGCTCTACGGTATGGGTTACGGATTCGGACAGAGTTCAATGGCTCCCAGGAAACTCTTGCAGCAGCGCCTAAGAAGGGAGATTTCTTCCGGTATGCGTAGTTCCGGAGGCATTGCCTCTATGGCCAGTCCGGTTAAGAAACCCAAGGCCAGGAAATTCTGGCTGGTGGTAAATACCGAACTGATAGTCTACGGAGCAACAGAGCCGGATGCCAAGGTTACTGTCCAGGGTATGCCGATTAAATTAAAGCCGGACGGCAGTTTTACCCTGCGTTTTGCCCTGCCTGACGGTAAGCAGGTCATTCCCGTTAAAGCGGTATCCTCCGATAAGAAAGAGGAGCGCACGATTACCCCGCTGGTAACCAAGGAAACCAAATAGAAGTGCTGTTACAAAGGTTAAAAATGTTACAAAGGTTAAAAATGCTGCTTTCTTGTTTTTAGGTAACCTTCTTAACCTCCGTAACTTTTTTAACATCCTTAACCTTCAAAATAACAGTTGTTGATTACCAACTATTAAAACTATGCATAAAGGTTATCTGTGTCTGGTCCTGCATACGCACCTTCCTTTTGTCAGGCATCCGGAACATGAGAATTTTCTGGAAGAGGATTGGTTGTACGAAGCCATAACCGAGACGTACATACCGCTTATCCTCACCTTTGAGAAGCTCCTGGCCGATAAGGTGGATTTCCGGCTGACCATGTCCCTTACCCCCACGCTCATATCCATGCTGTCGGATCCCCTATTACAGGAAAGATACCTGCGGCACATAAACAAACTGATTGAAGTGGGGCATAAGGAAGTAGAGCGTACCCGCTGGATGCCGGAATTCAACCGTCTGGCAGAGATGTACCTGTCTAAATTCTACGAGGCCAGGCAGTTATTCGAAAGGTATCAGCGTAACCTGGTAAATGCCTTTAAGCTTTTTCAGGATGCCGGCAAGATCGAGATTATCACCTGCGGTGCGACGCACGGATATTTTCCGCTTATGCAGGTGGAAAAGCCCTCTATCAGGGCGCAGGTCAAGGTAGCGGTAGCGCATTACGAAAAGACTTTCGGTCGTAAGCCAAAGGGGATATGGCTTCCGGAGTGCGGTTATATGCCCGGCTACGATTACATATTGAAAGAGGCGGGGCTTATCTATTTCTTCGTAGATGCCCACGGCCTGCTGCACGGTTCCCCCAGACCGAAATACGGGGTATTTGCCCCCGTGTATTGCAAATCAGGCGTAGCGTGTTTTGGCAGGGATTTAGAGTCTTCAAAACAGGTCTGGTCATCCATCGAGGGCTATCCCGGTGATTACTGTTATCGCGAGTTTTACCGGGATATAGGTTTTGACCTGGATTACGATTATATCCGCCCGTATATACATCCGGACGGCGTGCGCATCAATACAGGCATAAAGTATTACCGTATAACCGGTGATACACCGCAAAAAGCGCCTTATGATCCGCAGGCGGCAAGGGATAAGGCGGCTGAGCATGCCGGCAATTTTATGTTTAACCGTCAGAAACAGGTGGAATACCTTTTTGATCTTATGCAGAAGAAGCCGATTATCGTCTCGCCTTACGATGCCGAACTTTACGGACATTGGTGGTATGAGGGGCCTATGTGGCTTGATTTTCTGATTCGTAAGATAGCCTTTGACCAGGATACCGTAAGCTTAATTAGCGCCTCCGAATACCTGGCACAGAACCCGCGCAACCAGGTGATTACGCCTTCTATGTCCAGCTGGGGCTGGAAGGGGTACAGCGAGATGTGGCTTCAGGGGCCGAATGACTGGATATACAGACATCTGCACGCCGCTTCAGAGAATATGACGGACCTAGTGCATCAGTTTCCGCACGCAGAGGGTTTATTAAAAAGAGCGTTGAATCAGGCCTTAAGGGAACTACTGCTTGCCCAGAGTTCGGACTGGGCCTTTATCATGGGCACCGGTACCCACGTCACTTACGCCGTAGCCAGGACCAAAGAGCACCTTTTGAGATTCAACCGGTTATACGAGGAGATAAAATCCAATTACATTGACGAGGCCTGGCTTGGCAGCATGGAATACAAAGACAATATATTCCCGGATATAGATTACCGAGTCCACCAATGACCGCTGTAACTAAAAAGACGGTTCCCAGGCATATCGCTTTTATTATGGACGGCAACGGCCGCTGGGCTAAGGAAAAGGGCCTGGCACGCACAGCCGGCCACAAGGTGGGAGCCGACAGGATAAAAGAAATTATCCGTGCCTGCGATGATTCCGGGGTGGAGGTGGCTACCTTCTTTGCTTTTTCCACGGAAAACTGGAACCGGCCCAAAGCGGAGATTGCCGTGCTCATGCGTCAGCTGAATAATTTCCTCGACTACCAGGTAAAGGAACTCATTAAGAGCAATATGCGGCTTAAATTCATCGGCAGGAAGGAACCGTTGTCCGAGGAAGTACAAAAGAAGATGAGGGATGCGGAAGATAAGACCGCTTCGAATACGGGCATGACCGTAGTCCTAGCCTTGAATTACGGCTCAAGGCAGGAGATCGTGGATGCTGCCAAGAAATTCGCTTATCAGGTCTTAAATGGCCAGGCGCAGATTGACCAGCTGAACGAGGATAATTTCCGGGATTATTTTTATACCAATGGGCTGCCTGATCCGGATTTATTGGTGCGTACAAGCGGGGAGATGCGCGTAAGTAATTTCCTGCTCTGGCAGCTTTCTTACGCCGAGCTTTACTTTCCCAAAAAATACTGGCCGGATTTTGGCAGGGCAGACCTGGACGAGGCGATAGAGGTTTATTGCGGACGGGAACGCAGGTTCGGGAGGATAGATGCTCAAAAAAAGACTGCTTAGCAGTACAGTCCTGATCATAGTAATTTCGGTAGCCATCTTTATAGACTGGCTCTGCGTTGCCTTGATTACCGCTTTCATCGTGGCAGGGCTCTATGAGTTTTTTACGATGCTGGAGAAGAAGGGGATAAGCATATACAAATATGTCGGTATAGGCATGGGCGCAATTATCCCCCTTTCCATATTGATGCGTTTTGAGTTGACTAAAAACTGGGAATTATTGTTTATTGTCCTGGGGCTGCTTTTCCTCATCCTCATGCAATTCAGACGCAGGGAAAGTTCCGGTGTCGTGGTGGCGATCTCCACTACTATTTTCGGCATACTCTATGTTTCCTGGTTTTTCAGTTTCCTTATCAAGATACGTTATCTTCCATATGGGGCAGGATTCCTGGCATCTATACTATTAATTACCAAGCTCGGGGATATCGGGGCGTACCTGGTAGGTATGCGTTTCGGAAAAAACAGGCTGATTCCGCGTATCAGCCCGAATAAGTCCATAGAAGGGGCGATAGGGGGATTGATTTTTAGTATACTGGGTGCATTTTTGAGCAAACCATTTCTTGGCTTTAACTACCCGCACCTGGCAGTTATGGGCATATTCTTCGGGATGCTGGGGCAATTGGGTGATTTATCGGAATCGCTGATAAAACGCGACTGCCAGGTCAAGGATTCCAGCTCTGTCTTTCCCGGTATGGGCGGGGTACTTGATTCTATTGACAGCCTGCTTTTTACCGCGCCGGTGTTCTATTTCTATATGCATACAGTTGTTGTCAGGTAATAAGTTACTATTTATCCTTGGTATTTTCCTGGAGATCCAAATCCTTTTAAAATACCAAGGATTAATTCGCAGACGCTTGATAAACAAATAAACCGTAAAACGCTATAACTTACTCGCACTATCGTGCTCGTAAGTTATCTGCTCATTAAAATGAACCCCGCACCTTCTATGCGTCAAGAATTCCGAGGCGCGGGGTTTTAGAGATATTCGGATAAAAAGAAGGTGCGGCGGTGAAAAGAATAGCGATTTTAGGCTCTACCGGCTCCATAGGTTTAAGCACCCTGAGCGTGCTGGAAAGCCTGCCAGGGGAGTTTTCTGTGGCAGGGTTGAGCACGAACTCCAATATTTCACTTTTAGAAAAACAGATCAGGCACTTTCGCCCTGGATGGGTCTGCGTAGCCGAGGAAAAGGCGGCTTGCAAGCTGGCAAAAAGAATAAACACAAAAGAGGTAAGGCTTTACTCCGGAAAAAGGGGGCTCCTGGAGGCGCTTAGGGATAAAAGGCGTATTGATGAAGTTGTCGTGGCCATAACCGGCTCAGCTGCCCTTGAACCGTTACTGCAAGCAGTCTGCCGCACAAAGACAATTGCACTGGCCAACAAAGAGGCGCTGGTAATGGCAGGGGCGATGATAATAAAAAGGGCCCGTGTCTGCGGCTCAAGGATAGTGCCGGTAGATAGCGAACAGTCAGCTATCTGGCAATGCCTGGAGGCCGAAGACAGCTCGAAGATAAAAAAGATTTATCTGACTGCCTCCGGCGGGCCTTTCAGGAACCATTCCCGCGGTCAGTTGAAAAAGATGCGCCTCCAGCAGGTGCTTAAGCATCCCCGCTGGAAGATGGGTAAAAAAATAACCGTTGATTCGGCAACCATGATGAATAAGGGCCTGGAGCTTTTGGAGGCAATGGCCCTTTTCGGGATAAGCGAAGATAAGATACAGGTACTTATACACCCCGAGGCAATCATACACTCAATGGTAGAGTTTGTAGACGGGGTGGTCAAGGCGCAACTCTCCGTAACGGATATGCGTATCCCTATTCAATATGCGCTTTCGTACCCCGACAGGCTGAATAATGATTTGCCGGGCATAGATTTCCTGAAGCTCGGCAGCCTTAATTTTGAAAAGCCGGATTTTAAGAGGTTTCCCTGTCTGAGGCTGGCTTATGAAGTCGCAGGAGAAGGAGGGACTGCCCCGGCTGTCCTTAATGCGGCAAATGAGGTGGCGGTGGATGCCTTTTTGAAAAGCAGGATAGGCTTTATGTCCGTGGCCGGTATAATCGAGAATACTTTAAGCAGGCACCGCTCTGTAACCGAGCCCGACCTTGACCAGATACTCCAGGCAGATGCCTGGGCGAGACGCCAGGCCGTAAGTTTCGTAGAAAAGATAGGAAAAGGATGATCGCGCTTCTGTTATTTTTATTTATCCTGGGACTTTTAATCGTAGTGCATGAGTTCGGGCATTTCATCACTGCCAAAAGAACAGGGGTAAAGGTGGAAAGTTTCTCGCTGGGTTTCGGTCCGCAGATTTTCAGAAAGAAGAAGGCGGGTACCGAATACAGCTTAAACCTCATACCTTTAGGCGGGTATGTCGAGCTTGCCGGGGACAATATGGAAGCGTATAAAGGCGGTAAAGACGAATATCTTTCCCAGCCCCTGTCAAAGCGTTTCCAGATCATCTTTGCCGGGCCATTCTTAAATTATATCATGGGTTTTCTTTGTTTCTGGCTGATATTCTTTGCAGGGTATCCCTCTCTTACCACAAAGGTGGGAGGTTTGCTTGACGGCTACGGAGCTCAAGAGGCAGGCCTGCGCGTGGGCGACCGGATTATCGCCATTGACGATAAGCAGGTCCAATACTGGGAGGATTTGCAGGCGTTGGTCCAGGCAAAAAAAGATGCGGCTTCGGTGCGCCTCAGGATAATCAGGGATAATAAAGAGACAGACCTGACGGTAATAGTAAAAAACAAAGAAGTGGCTGATATTTCCGGGACCAGGCGCAACGTAGGCCTCTTGGGAATAACCCCGTATGACGAGATAGTGCAGGTCAAACACGGTATCGGCGAATCGTTTATTTTGAGCGTAAAGAAGGTTTTCGATTTGACGGTTATTACTTACAAGGCCCTCTGGGGTATGATTACCGGAAGGCTGCCGCTACGCGAATCCATCACCGGGCCGCTGGGCATGTTTTACATAACCTCAAAGGTCGCAAAGCTGGGCATCATCGCGATTTTACACTTTATCGCCGTATTAAGCGTGAACCTGGCGATATTTAACTTATTGCCTTTGCCCGTGCTTGACGGAGGGCACATCATACTCTTGGGAGTGGAGAAAATCAGGGGCAGGCATCTCGGCATAAAAGCCGAAGAGATTATTACCAGGATAGGCCTGTCGCTGATTATTACCCTGGCGGTACTGGTTACCTTTAACGATATCTTCAGGCTTAGCGATAAGATAATGAGGTTTTTTGGGAAATGGTTTTAAAAAGGAAGAAGACCAGGAAGGTCCGGGTAGGCAGCGTCTATGTTGGTGGAGACGCCCCGATTTCCGTACAGTCCATGGCCAAGACAAAAAGCTCCGACGTAGAAGCTACGGTCAAGCAGATAAAGGAGCTTGAGGCCTGCGGCTGCGAGATAGTACGGCTGGCAATAAAGGACAGTGCCGATGTCGCAGCTCTTGGCAGGATAAAGAAACAGTCCTCTATTCCTGTTGTCGCGGACATACATTTTGACTGGCGGCTTGCCCTCTCTGCCATTGAGTGGGGCGCGGATAAAATACGGCTCAACCCCGGCAATATCTATAAGGCAGACCAGATAAAAGAAATAGTAAGGCAGGCCAAGCAGACAAAGATACCGATCAGGGTGGGCTTGAATTCCGGCTCCCTGGAGCGGGTTAGGTCAGGCCTTGCCTACCGGCAGGCAGGTGCAAGAAAAAATAAAGACATAGCGAGCCTGATGACGCAGGCAGCGCTTGATTACATAAGGATTATGGAGAGAGCCGGTTTTTGCGATATCGTAGTTTCACTTAAGGCCTCCAACATATTCGATACCATCGCGGCATACAGGAAGTTTTCCGGCGTAAGCGATTATCCTTTGCACCTGGGCGTAACTGCCAGCGGCCTACCGCAGGAGGGCGCGGTCAAGTCCAGCATCGCAATGGGAAATTTGTTATTAGATGGAATCGGTGATACAATAAGGGTATCGCTGACGGATAACCCGGTGGAAGAGGTCAGGGTTGCCAGGTCAATCCTGGAGAGCCTGGGGCTGCGCAGGTTCGGGTGTAAAATCATCAGCTGCCCTACATGCGGGCGCTGCGAAGTGGATATGGTAAAGATAGTCAGGGAGCTGGAAAGTAAGTTAGCGTCCGCAGAAAACAGATTATCGCTCCGGCCGGTTAAAGTGGCTGTAATGGGCTGCGTGGTCAACGGACCCGGAGAAGCAAAGGAAGCGGATTTAGGTATTGCCTTTGGCAGGAAAGAAGGGTTACTTTTTAAAAAAGGCAAGGCCATAAAGAAGGTTTCCGCGCGAAAGTGCGTTGAGGTTTTACTTAAAGAGATATCCAGTTTAACAAACCGTTAAAAAGTATAAATATGCTCTGGTCAAGGGCTTTTATCCCTACCCTGAAAGATACTCCGCAGGAGGCAGAGTCCCTCAGCCACAAGTTGATGCTGCGCTCGGGGCTGGTGCGCATGCTTATGTCAGGGGTATATTCTTACCTTCCTTGCGGCCTTCGGGTCCTGAATAACATACAAAAGGTTATCCGGCAAGAGATGAATGCCTGCGGTGCCGCGGAACTGCTCCTTCCTGCCTTGCAGCCGAAGGAACTCTGGGTAAAGTCAGGCAGGGAAAAGGATATGGCCGAGATAATGATCAGGTTCGTTGACCGCCGGGGCCGCAACATCTGCCTGGGGCCCACCCACGAGGAAGTAATCACGGATTTGGTAAAGAACCATGTTTCTTCTTATCGGCAGCTGCCGCTTTTGCTCTATCAGATCCAGACAAAATTCCGGGATGAGATAAGGCCGCGTTTTGGCCTGGTACGCTCCTGCGAATTTGTCATGAAAGACGCCTATAGTTTTGACCAGGATGAGGAAGGCCTGGAGAAGAACTACGGATTGATGCTGGATGCCTATAAGCGCATATTCAAACGCCTAGGCCTGGATTGCCTCATAGTGGAAGCTGATCCCGGGGTAATGGGGGGCAGCACTTCTCACGAATTCATGGTCAGCGCCGAAAGCGGAGAAGACAGCGTCCTTTTATGCCCCGAATGCCATAGTGCCTATCCGTTTAAAGAAGAGGTCAAAACCGTTTGCAGGAAATGCCAGTCCAAAACCGAGAAGATAAATACAATCGAGGTGGGGCATATTTTCAAGCTGGGCACAAAATACAGTGTAACCTTAGGAGCTAATTTTACCGATGTCAAGGGCATAGAAAAACCCATTATCATGGGCTGTTATGGTATCGGTGTCTCGCGTTTGATCTCTGCCGTCATCGAACAGAACCATGATGCTGACGGGATTATCTGGCCGCATGAAATAAGTCCTTACAAGGCCATTGTCCTGCCCTTGGATATGCAGGAGCCGGATATAAGGAAGAAGTCCTTTGATATTTACGATAAATTAACCGGCATGGGAATAGAAACGCTCATTGATGACCGGGATGAGCGGCCGGGAGTCAAATTCAAGGATGCGGATTTATTGGGGGTAAGCCTGCAGATCATCATAGGCAAGGAGTTTTCCAGGAGCGGCAACGTGGAAATAAAAATAAGGCGTACGCAGGAGAAGGCAATACTTGCCCCGGAAGAAGCAGTCAAAAAGATAAAGGACTTTTAAGATGTACACAGAGGAAATAAAGGGTAAATTGGAGAGCGTAATAGGCAGTTATCTTAAAGACAGGGGCCTTGAATTAGTAGAGCTGATTTTCCGGCGTGAAGGCAGGGATCTGGTTCTTCGGATCCTGGTTGACCGGGTACAGGGAGGAATAGCTTTAGATGAATGCATCCAGTTGAACAGGCAGCTTGGTGCGCTCTTTGATGAGCAGGGTCTGTTACAGGATAGCTACACGCTGGAGGTTTCCTCTCCGGGCCTGGATAGACCGTTAAAGTCCAAGGCGGATTTTTTACGCTGTCTGGGCAGGGAGGTGCGGGTATTTTTTACCGAACCGATAGAAGGCAAGCTGGAGCTGGAAGCCATAATCAGCAGCGCGGATGATGAATACGTTATTTTTAATGCAGATGGGAAAGAAAGCAGGGTACCGTTATCAAAGGTCAGGAAGGCAAAGCAGATAATTACGTAGTCCGTAAGGTTAAAAAAGTTAAAAAGGTTACGGAGGTTAAAAAGGTTGCTTGAAAAAACGCAAAGTAACGTCCTTAACATTCTTAACCTTCGTAACATTTGTAACCCCAGATTCACGCGATTAGTTATTTAAAAATGTTATTTATTAGGAGATAACGATGAGCCAGGAATTGTTAGCGATTATCGAACAGATTGAAAGGGAAAAAGGGATAAAGAAAGAAGTATTGATAGAGGCGGTGGAAAGCGCCCTTTTAAGCGCGGCCAAGAAGGTTATCGACGTAAAGCCCGAAGAGGAGCTGAGGATAGAACTTGACCGCAATACGGGTAAGATCAAGGCCTTCAGGAATAACGAGGAAATTACCTCCATCGATTTCGGACGTATTGCCGCTTCTGCCGCACGCCAGGTAATCATTCAGAAGATACGCGAGGCGGAGAAGGAAGTGGTCTTCGGAGAATTCCAGGGGAAGGTCGGTGAGATTGTCAGCGGTACGGTGTACCGTTTTGATAAAGGCAACATCATCGTTGACCTTTTGGGAAAGACAGAGGCCATTCTTTTACGCAGGGAACAGTCCCCTAAAGAGGAATTCAGGCAGGGCCAGCGCATCCGTGCCTTTGTCCTGGAGGTAAAGAAGGAATTAAAAGGGCCCCAGATAATCCTTTCCCGCAGCCACCCTAACTTCGTGAAGAAGATGTTTGAGATGGAGGTGCCCGAGATATACGAGGGCATAGTGGAGATAAAAGCGATATCCCGCGAGGCAGGGGAGCGTACAAAAATAGCGGTCTGGTCCAAGAACGAGAAGGTGGATTCTGTGGGCGCCTGCGTGGGAATGCGGGGAAACCGTGTGCGCAACATCGTCAACGAACTGCACGGAGAAAAGATAGATATCGTCCGGTATAATGAAGATATAAGGGAATATATTAAAGCCGCCCTGTCTCCTGCCAAGGTCTCCGAGATAAAACTGGACAAAGAAAAGCAGAAAGCCGAGGTGATTGTTGACGATGACCAGCTTTCTTTGTCTATCGGCAAACACGGGCAGAATGTGAGGCTTGCCTCGCGCCTGGTAGGCTGGGAGCTGGATATCCGTACCAAGGCAGCTATTGCGGAGGAGAAGGCAAAGGCCGAGGAAAAGGAGACCAAAGCAAAAGAGGAGCAACCCAAAGAAGAGGCCAAGAAGGAAAAGAAGCCTGCTAAGGCAAAGAAGGCCAAGAAGGCGGCTAAAGAAGAACCTGGTATTGACGGACTTTCAGGGGTGGGAGAAAAGACTTTGGCCAGCCTAAAGGAGGCAGGCATTAACTCGATAGGCGATTTATTAAAAGCAGGGCTTGGTGGTCTGACTGAAATAAAGGGGATAGGTGAAAAGAAGGCGCAGAGTCTTATCTCTCAGGCCAAAAAGCTAAGTGCTTAAGGATAAAGATGGTTAAAGAAAAGACAAAGAAAGATAAACCGGAAACAAAGAAGGCAATAGCGGCAAAGCCAAGGAAGGGCGTTGTCAAGGCAGCAGTTTCCAAGCATAAACCGGAAAAGAAAATAGCCAAAGCCAAGGCAACCGTTAAGAGCATAAAAGCCAAGCCGGAAAAAATAAAAACAGCGCTCAAAAGGGAAGTAACGGTCAAAAAGGAACCCCCGGTTAAGGTTTCTCCGGCAGTCGCGCAAGTGGCCGTGTCTAAAGCTGCGGAATCGCCGCGGCTCCAGGAGATAAAAACTCCGGAATCCAAGCCGCCTGTTGCGTCTTCTATAGCCAAACCGGTTCAAGAGGCAAGGCCGCAGGTTAATGGTTCGACTCCGCTCATCATTAACCCAGAGCTTGGTCGAAGGGTTAAACATGAGCCGGCGGTTACAAAAAAAGAAGTTGTGCAACCTTCGGTTGCTCCGGTTGCTGTAGATGATGGTTTAAAGGAACTGGAAGTGGAGATGCCGGTTACGGTTAAAGACCTGGCGATAAAACTTCAGCAAAAGCCCTCTGTTCTCATAAAAGATCTTATGGCTATGAAGATAATGGCCGGCATTAACCAGTCTTTGGAAGAAAAGACAGCATCGCAGATATGTCTGAAGTTTGGTTATAGGATAAAGAACGCTCCCGGCGCAGAGGAGCAGGCCTTGAAGGTTCACGAAGAAAAAGACTTACCTGATGCGCTTGTGCCGCGTTTTCCGATAGTTACCTTTATGGGCCATGTCGACCACGGCAAGACCTCTCTTCTGGATGCAATAAGAAAAACAAAGGTAGCTGAAAGGGAGCACGGAGGAATAACCCAGCATATCGGAGCCTATCGCGTTATCCTAAAGGAGGGAGAGATTACCTTCCTGGACACCCCGGGCCATGAGGCATTTACCGCGATGCGCGCCAGGGGAGCCAGTGTTACGGATATAGTGGTTTTGGTTGTGGCTGCCGATGACGGAGTGATGCCGCAGACAAAAGAGGCCATAGACCATGCCCGCGCAGCGGATGTGCCTATAGTCGTGGCGATGAATAAAATGGATAAGCCGCAGGCTAATCCCGATAGATTGAAAAAGCAGCTTTCCGAGCTGGGCTTGACCGCCGAAGACTGGGGCGGCAAAACCATAGTGGCACCCGTCTCTGCCAAGACCGGAGAGGGTATTGACACTTTACTGGAGATGATACTTCTTGAAGCACAAATGCTGGAATTGAAGGCCAATCCAAAAAAGATAGCCAAGGGCGTGGTTATAGAGGCAAAGTTAAGCAAAGGCAGGGGTCCGGTTGTGACCCTTCTTGTGCAAAACGGCACGCTGCATCTGAATGAGAATATCATCGTAGGGGACCATTACGGGAAAATCAGGGCTATGTTTAATGACCGGCTGCAGGCAATAACCCAGGCAGGGCCCTCTATGCCAGTAGAGGTCTTGGGTATCTCGGGCGTGCCTGAGGCAGGAGAACCTTTCTTCGTCATAGAGGATGAAAAAAAGGCCAAGGAATTGGCGCTTTTACGCCAGGAGAAACTCAGGCAACAGCAGATAAAAACAGCCAGGAAGATAAGCCTTGATGAGTTGCACGCGCAGATTGCCGAAGGCAAGCTCAAGGAGCTGAAATTAATCCTGAAGGCGGATGTCCAGGGTTCGCTGGAGGCAATCAAGGAGACGCTTAACAAACTGAATGTCACAGAAATAAAATTAAACGTCATCCATGATGATGTGGGCAACGTGAACTCTTCGGACGTAGTCCTGGCAGTGGCCTCTAATGCCCTGATCCTCGGTTTTAGCGTGGATGCGGATGAAAGGGCCAAGGAGCTCATCTCCAAAGAGGGGATTGATTTTAGGACTTACAATATAATATACGAACTGGGCAATGACATAAAGGCGGCTATCGAAGGCATGCTGGCTCCCAGGATAAAAAAGATATTCATGGGCAGGGCAGATATCCGTAAGGTCTTTAACCTGTCAAGGTCAGGTACCATTGCAGGATGTTTTGTCACCAAGGGCAAGTTTACGCGCACTGCCACAATCGAACTGTTGCGTAACGGCGAGAAGGTCTTTGAAGGCAAGCTATCTTCCCTCAAGCGTTTTAAAGACGACGTGCGCGAGGTAGGCGAAGGGTTTGAATGCGGCATGGCATTAGCCGGCTTTAATGATTATAAAGAAGGCGATACGCTTGAGGCCTTCGAATTGGAAAAGATCGCCAGGAAAATAGAATAAACATATGACTATAGGTAAAAAGAGGGTCTTAAGCGGCATGCGGCCTACGGGCAGGCTCCATCTGGGGCATCTGGTAGGGGCACTGGATAATTGGCTAAAGCTCCAGGAGCAATACGAGTGCTTTTTTATGGTTGCCGACTGGCATGCCCTGATGAGCGAATATGAAAACAGCCCTCTGGTCGGCGAATATACCCTGGATAACGTCATTGACTGGCTAAGCGTAGGCCTTGACCCGGAGAAAGCTACTTTCTTTATACAGTCGCAGGTAAAGGAGCACCTGGAGCTGCATATGATATTCTCCTGTATTACCCCTTTAGGCCTGCTGGAGAGGTGCCCTACCTATAAAGAGCAGATGAGGGAGATAAAAACACGCAACCTGAATACCTACGGATTCCTGGGTTATCCGGTATTGCAGGCAGCGGATATCCTTGTTTATAAGGCCGATAAGGTGCCGGTAGGAGAAGACCAATTGCCGCATCTGGAATTGACCAGGGAAATAGCCAGGCGTTTCAACGCCCTTTGTAAAAAAGACCTATTGCCTTCTCCGGAAGCCATACTGACCAAGACCCCCAGGCTCCTGGGTACCGATGGCAGGAAGATGAGCAAGAGTTACGGCAATACCGTAGACATTTCGGACTCCGAAGAGACAATCAAAAAGAAGATAGGCAGTATGTTTACAGACCCCAAGCGCATTAAACTTACCGATCCGGGGCATCCGGATTCATGCAACGTGCATGCCTACTACGCGGTATTCGCCCCGCAGATGAAGCCGCAGGTAGACGACTGGTGCAGGAATGCAAAGGTGGGGTGCACGCAGTGCAAGGCCATGCTTGCCGAAGAGATTATAAAAATATTGAAACCCGTCCACCAGAAACGGAAGGAATTCTCGAAAGACAAGGCAAAGGTAGCCAGGATCCTGGAGAAAGGAAAAGAAAAGGCTAGCGAGGCAGGCTCCAGGACAATCAAAGAAATAAGACACGCATTGGGCATATGAGTTATAAAGTAAAACTTCCGATATTCGAAGGCCCGCTGGATCTGCTGCTCTATCTGGTAAAAAAAGATCACCTCAATATATACGATATACCCATCTCGCAGGTTACCGAACAGTATCTGGCCTATCTTAATCTGATGCAGTTATTGGACCTGAATATCGTCGGAGATTTTCTGGTTATGGCATCTACCCTCATGCAGATTAAATCCAAGATGCTGCTTCCCGCAGAGGAAAATCCGCAGGAGGAACAGGAGGACCCGCGGGCGGAGTTGGTAAAGAAGCTCCTGGAATACGAGAAGTTCAAGGAGATAGCCGAAAGCCTGCGCCAGAAAGAGATTGAGCAGCGGGAGATGTTCAAACGCCCGAAGGCGGAGCAGGAGCCGCAAAAGGATATAGAAGATATACAGAAGGAGACCTATTTCGAAGCCAGCATATTTGACCTGCTTACCGCCTTTTCCAAGGCGCTGGAAGGCATTCCCAAAGAACTTTTTTATCAGGTCATCAAGGACGAGTTCACGGTAGAAGAAAAAGTCCATCAGATTCTCCATTTGCTTTTGAAGCACGAATCACTTGCGGTATCGGAGCTGTTTTCCGAAGCAAAAAACAAAATAGACATAGTAGTTACGTTCCTGGCGCTTCTGGAGTTAATCAGGATGAAAGAGATAGTTGCGCGTCAGTCAAGCCTGTTTTCCGATATTCAGATAGTAAGGAACAGGCAGAATATAATACCCTATGACAGAAGAGATCAGACAAAAACTAATCAAGGATAACAGGGTTCTTAAACCGCAGGAGGTAGAGTCCGAAGAGGACCTGGTTTTAAACCTCTCTTTGCGTCCGCATAAACTATCCGAGTTTACCGGACAGAAGGACGTGGTGGATAATCTCAAAATCTGCCTTACCGCCGCAAAGCAGCGTAAGGAGCCGGTGGAGCACGTGCTTCTTGCGGGGCCTCCTGGTTTGGGTAAGACATCGCTTGCGCACGTCATTGCCCATGAGATGAATGCGAAGATTACCGCTACCTCCGGCCCGGCCATAGAGCGGGCAGGAGACTTAATCGGGATATTGACCAACCTTGACAAGGGGGACATACTTTTCATAGACGAGATACACCGGCTTTCCAAGGTGGTGGAGGAGTTCCTGTATCCGGCTATGGAGAATTTTCAGATAGACTTCGTGATCGATAAAGGTCCGTATGCAAAGACCATCAAATTCAACCTCAAGCCCTTTACGCTTGTCGGCGCCACCACCCGCACGGGCCTGTTGTCCGCTCCGTTGCGGGGCAGATTCGGTATCTTCTATCATCTGGATTTTTATCCGATTGAGGAACTATCAAGGATTGTCAGGCATTCGGCCCGTATCCTGAGCATGGATATAGACGAACCGGCTGCTATTGAGATTGCCAGGCGCGCCAGGGGTACCCCGCGCATTGCCAACCGGCTCCTGCGCCGGACACGTGATTATGCGCAGGTCTTGGGCATAAAAAAGGTTGAGGCAGGGACTGTTATAAAGGCCCTGGATGAACTTGGCATAGATAAAGCCGGGCTTGATGAGATTGACCGCAGGTTCCTCAGGATGATGATTGATTCTTACGCCGGAGGCCCTGCAGGCCTGGATTCCCTGGCCGCAAGCATCAATGAGGAAGTAGACACAATAGCCGACACCATCGAGCCGTACCTGCTCAAGGCGGGTTTCCTCAAACGCACTGCGCGCGGTAGGGTCTTGACCAAGCTTGCCTACGACCACTTCGGGTTAAAATACAACAAAGAGAAGCAGGAAGAGATGTTCTAAGGTACTGGCAATTGGATGTGAGCGGAAAGACAAAAGCGCCAGGACTTTAAGAAAAGTGACAGATTTGGTTAGGCATATGAAATTACTTCTGCATATATGCTGCGCGCCGTGCGTGATTTATCCGTTCCGGCGCCTCAAAGAAAAGGGTTATGAAGTAGCCGGTCTGTTTTATAACCCGAACATACACCCTTTTGCGGAATATAAAAACAGAAGGCTTGCCTTAGAGTCTTACGCCAAGGATAATTCCATAGAGGTTTTTTATCCCGAATATATGCCGCAGGATTTTTTCCGGGCCGTGAATTTAAAAGAATCTACCCCCCTAAGGTGCGAGCATTGCTGGGGCCTCCGCCTGCAAGAGACAGCCAGATGCGCAAAGCAAAACGGCTTTAATGCCTTTTCCACTACTTTATTGGTCAGCCCTTATCAGGGGCAGGATGCCCTAAAAAGGCTGGGGTTACAGGCAGCACGCCAGGCAGGGGTTGATTTTTATTATGAGGATTTCCGCCCCGGCTTCAGGCAGGCGCACGACCAGGCACGGGCTCAGGGGATTTACTGCCAGAAATACTGCGGCTGCCTTTATTCCGAAATAGAGAGACACAGGGACAAACAGGGGAAATAAGCATGGAGATGACCGGCAAGACCCTCATCATATTCGGACTTGTCCTGATAGGATTGGGCTTGCTGTTTGTTTTTCTGCCCAAAATACCTTACCTGGGAAAACTCCCCGGTGATATCTATGTCCGGAAAAATAACTTTACCTTTTATTTTCCCCTGGCTACTTCCATATTGATAAGCATAATTATTTCCCTGATAATAAGGTTATGGCCCCGCCGTTAAGGTTAAAAATAAATTTTTTCTTGTCAGCCATTTTTCTCTGCGTTTCTTTATGGTTGCCGGGTTTTTCCGCTGCCTCCGAGGACAGGTATGTCCGTGTATTGGTAGCCCAGGACGACTCTTCCTTAAGCCTGAGGGTAAACGGTTTTTATGAAATCGTAGAACCGAAGACGCAAGCTACATTGCTGCGCGGGAAGAATTTGAAGACCACGGTTACTGCCTATGGCAAGGGTATATCGATAGGCAGGGCGAGTTTTAATTCAGCGAAAATACTTATAAAGGCACCGGGTTCCGATGGAATCATTGTCAACGGACGTAAATTCCGGGGCCAGGTGCAGTTAGTGCGCCAGGATAACGCTGGCCTGGCAGCGGTTAATTTCATAGAGCTGGAAGATTACATCAGGGGGATTCTGTATCACGAGGTCTCGCATTATTGGCCGATTGAGGCATTGAAGGCGCAGGCAGTAGTCTGCCGCAGCTTTGCCCTGTACCAGGCCGAGGCGAATAAAAACAAGGATTATGATTTAACCAGCGATATTTATTCCCAGGTCTACGGCGGAAAGACCTCCGAGCGCTACCGTACCGATGCGGCGGTAGAAGCTACAAAGTCCCAGATATTGGTTTATAAGGGAAAGCTGTTTCCCGCTTATTATCACGCTACCTGCGGAGGGCACACGGAGGATGCCTCTGTGCTTTGGGACGTAGATATCCTTCCGCTTAAAGGCGTTACCTGCGGTTTCTGCCAGGATTCCCCCCACTTTAAATGGCATCTGGTAATTTCGGTCGGAGAACTGGAGGAAAAGCTTTCCAGGGTCGGCTACGAGGTAAAAGGATTAAGACAAATAAATATTATAAAAAAATCAGCTTCGGGCAGGGTGACTGAGCTGGAACTGGTCGGCAATAAGACCGTAAAAATATCGGCAAAGGATTTACGCAACTCTATCAGCCCAAATCTTATCCGCAGCACCAATTTCCAGGTAAGCCTTGTAAATAAAGACGCGGTATTCGAGGGGTTCGGCTGGGGCCATGGCGTAGGCTTATGCCAATGGGGAGCTTACTTTATGGCCAAACAGGGCTCTACCTATAAGGAAATCCTGCGCTATTACTATCCGGGAAGCAATGTTGAAGTTATCTGATTTCGATTATGATCTGCCGAGGGAATTGATTGCCCAGTACCCCTTAAGGCAAAGGGACAGTTGCCGGTTAATGGTAGTAAACCGTAAAGATAAAAGCATACAGCATCGTTCTTTTTTGGATATGGGCAGTTATCTTGAGAAAGGCGATTTGCTGGTTTTAAACGATACAAAGGTTTTGCCTTGCAGGCTTAAAGGCAGAAGAAAGACAGGGGCCAATGTAGAAGTACTCTTGCTTCATAAGCTAGGCGGCATGAGCTTCGAGGCATTGCTCAAGCCCGCGCGCCTTAAGGTCGGAGAAAGGATAGACCTTGATTCCGGCAGGCTTACCGCCGAGATTACGGCCAAAAACGAGATTAAATTTTTTGCCGGGGACATAGATGAAATTTACGCTTACGGCATGATGCCGCTTCCTCCTTATATAAAGAGAGAGCCCCTTGATTCCGACAAACTCGATTACCAGACCGTATATGCGGCAAATGAAGGCGCGGTTGCTTCTCCTACCGCAGGCCTGCACTTTACCAGTGAGATTATGAATCGCCTTGAATCGCAGGGCATTAATCTTGCCTATCTTACTTTGCACGTAGGCGTAGGTACATTCAAACCCGTAAAATGCGAGGATATTATCAGCCACCGTATGGAGCCGGAGCAGTTCAATATCCCCGAGCAGGCCTTAAAACTGATTGAAGGGGCCAGGTCAAACAAAAAGCGCATCTTGGCAGTAGGCACTACCAGTATGAGGGCCCTGGAGACTTACGCCCTCGGTAAGAAAGCAGGGGATACCGATTTGTTTATCTATCCGGGTTATGAATTCAAAATAACGGATTGCCTGCTGACGAATTTTCATTTACCTAAGACTACGCTTTTCATGCTGACCTGTGCCTTCGCAGGGACAGGATTAATCAAGCAGGCGTACCGAGAGGCAGTGGATGAAAAATACAGGTTCTACAGTTACGGCGATGCCATGCTTATACTTTAGAAGATTAAACCATGAAGAATTTTGTTTTAAGCAAGCAGAACAAAAAAAATAAGGCAAGGCTAGGGAAGTTAACTACACCCCACGGCCTGATAGAAACCCCCTGTTTTATGCCGGTTGGTACGCAGGGAACGGTCAAGGCGCTTTCTCCGGACGAGTTGGTCAAGGCCAAGGCACAAATCGTCCTTTCCAACGCCTATCATCTATTCCTGCGGCCGGGCACAAAGGTAATCAAAGAGGCAGGAGGCCTGCATAAATTCATGTCCTGGCCAGGCCCCATACTTACCGACAGCGGAGGCTACCAGGTTTTCAGCATGGCGCTACTAAGAAAGGTAAGCGATGAGGGCGTGGAGTTCCAGTCCCATATCGACGGATTAAAACATTCTTTCAGGCCGGAGGATGTTATCCGCATACAGAATGACCTGGGATCCGATATTATGATGCCTCTGGATGAATGCGTACACTATCCCTGCGCAAGAGACTATGCCGAGGTCGCGCTAAAGAGGACCGTATCCTGGGGGAGGCGCTCCAAGGAATACATGCAGGTTCGCAAGTCGCAAACGGAGGATAGCGATAAACAGTTGTTGTTTGGGATTGTGCAGGGGGCCACCTATGAAGACTTACGCAAGGACTGCGCGGCGAAGATGATAGATTTGGATTTCGAGGGTTACGCCGTAGGAGGGGTTTCCGTTGGCGAACCGAAGGACTTGAGGTATAATATAACAAATTTTACCCTGGAGCTTTTACCTAAAGAGAAGCCCAGGTATATTATGGGGGTGGGCGCGCCCCTTGACATAATCGAGGCAGTAGAGGCAGGCGCCGATATGTTTGATTGTGTCATACCTACGCGCTACGGGCGTAACGGAACTGCTTTTACCAGCCGGGGTAAATTGGTAATAAGGAATTCACCCTACATAGATGATTTTTCCAGCCTGGACCCTCTTTGCGATTGTTACACTTGCAGGAATTTTAGCCGCTCTTATATACGGCACCTGTTTAATACCGAAGAGATACTGGGCTTAAGGCTTGTGTCTTTGCATAACGTGTATTTTTATTTGGGGTTGATGCGCAGGATAAGGGAATCAATAGCTGCGGATACCTTCCCTGAATTCAAAAAGGAATTCGTAAGCAACTATAACAATGGCAGGTAATATGCGCATAGACATAATCACCATCTTTCCGGAGATGTTCGGCCCCGTGCTTAATGAGTCCATCATAAAAAGGGCACAAAATAAGAAGAAGGTCCGGATATACGTCCATAACCTGAGGGATTACTCCGATGATAAGCATATGAAGGTCGATGACCGGCCTTTTGGCGGAGGCTCAGGCATGGTGATGAGGCCCGAACCCATATTCAAGGCAGTGGAGGAACTCAAAAGAAAAACCAGAAGCGCTAAGGCAGCCAGGGTAGTCCTTCTTTGCCCGCAGGGAAGAAAGCTGACCCAGGCAATTGCCAAAGAATTAGCCGCAAATAAACACCTGGTTTTGATCTGCGGACACTACGAAGGGATAGACGAACGTGTCAGACAGCATCTGGCGGAGGAAGAGATTTCGATAGGTGATTATGTACTGACCGGAGGGGAGCTTCCGGCAATGGTGCTATTGGATAGCATAGTCCGGCTTATACCGGGGGTGCTGGGAGATAAAAATTCCTTGAATTTTGAGTCATTCGAAGGTAATCTATTAGAATATCCGCAGTATACCAGGCCTGCTTCTTTTAGAGGTATGCGTGCGCCAAAGGTGCTTTTATCCGGAGACCACGCCAGGATCCAGGCCTGGAGGCACAGGCAGTCAGTAAGGAGAACAAGGCTGAAAAGGCCGGATCTTTTAAAAGGAGAAAAGAAACATGGATAAAATGAAAGAAATCACCAGAAAATTTATAAAAAAAGAAATGCCCAAATTCAATGTAGGCGATACGGTAAGGGTACTGGTCAAGATAGTGGAAGGTCAGGATAAGATCAGGCTGCACCCGTTTGAGGGCGTGGTTATCGCGAAGTCCGGCAGCGGAATAAACGCTAATTTCACGGTCAGGCGTGTTTCTTACGGAGAAGGCATAGAACGTATATTCCCTGTTTGTTCGCCTTCCATAGAGAAGATAGAGCTTATGCGTTCCGGCAAGGTCAAAAGGGCCAAACTCTATTACTTGAGGGAAAAGGTCGGAAAGAGGGCAACCAAGATAGAATCCAAAGAAGAAAAGGCTTAAATCCTAAAAACTTAGGCCCGTGCTTTATTACGAGAGAAAACTCATCTCGGAAGGTTATAATTTAGTTATCGGCGTAGACGAAGCAGGCCGGGGCCCCTTGGCAGGTCCGGTAGTTGCCTGCGCCGTGACGCTCAGGAAAACAGCCTTTAAAAACCGCATAGACGACTCAAAGAAATTATCCTGCCGCCAGAGGGAAATGGCTTTCGAAGAAATTATAAGGAATTCCTGGTTTGGCTTTGGTATCGTCAGCGAGAAGATCATTGATTCCAGTAATATATCGGTCGCCACGCAGATGGCAATGCAGCAGGCTGTATCGTGCCTCTTGAGAAAGGTGCCCGGTTTATCGCAGTTACGCGGCTTCATCATCGTTGACGGCAATATGCGTTTGAAGTTCCCCCTGCCGTATACCAGTATTATCAGGGGGGATGGCCGGTCCAAGACAATCGCCTCCGCCTCGATATTGGCCAAGGTCATGCGCGACAGGATTATGTCCGTATACGATAGGATTTATCCTCAATACGGTTTTATCCGTCACAAAGGGTATCCTACGGTTTTGCACAAGCAGAGGATAAAAGAATTCGGCGCGTCTTTCATACACAGGATGAGTTTCTGTGCGCAATAGGGCGCTCGGTGATGCGGGAGAGGATTTAGCCGCCTCCTTTCTTAAGAAAAAGGGCTATAAAATCATCTGCCGTAATTATAGCGCAGGGCGCAAAGAGATAGACATTATAGCCAGCCATCGCGGCAGGCTGTGTTTCATAGAAGTAAAATCCAGGAAACAAAACAGATTTGGTCTTGGGCAGGAGTCGGTGTCCAGACTGAAACAGTCAAGAATCATCACTGCCGCGGCAGCATTCCTTGAGGAAAGAAAGCTGGCTGATTCCGATTGCCGGTTTGACGTAGTATGTATAGATTATTCCGGACCGCTCCCCAAAATAGAGTTAATCGAAGGTGCCTTTGATGCCACAGATAAAATATAGGGACAATAATTTAAAAAAATACCTTGATGACCTGGCTGCTAAAATCCCTGCTCCCGGAGGGGGTTCTGCGGCAGCCCTTAGCGCAACTCTCGGCGCAAGCCTCATCAGCATGGTTATTAACTTCAGCCTCGGCAAGATGCGTTTTGCCAAATATGAGAGCCGACTGAAAGATGCCTTGCGCAAATCAGAGGCCTTCAGGCAGAAGTTTACCGATTTGATTGACCTGGATGTGGAGGCATACCAGAGTAAGGATATAAGAGTTGCCCTGAACATACCTTTTATGGTCTGCAGGCTTTCGCATCAGGCGATAGGGTTGTGCCCTTATTTAATCGATAAGACTAACCAAAACCTTATAAGTGACCTGGCAGTGGCGGCAATATTGCTGGAGTCAGCCTATAGTTCTGCTTATTTTAACGTGGAGATAAACCTGAAACTGCTCGCCGATAAGAAGCTGGCAAGCGGTATAAAAAGAGAGTTGTCCGGGAAAACAAAACAGGTACGTCGGTTAAGGATGACTACGGAGGAAAAAGTTGGCAAAATTATTAGAGGGTAAACCGGTTGCGGAAAAGATAAAAGAGAGGATACGCCAGGAGATCTCTTTATTGAGGCGCGCTCCTGTTTTGGCCAGTATTCAGGTCGGAGACAATCCTTCTTCGTCCGTTTACGTAAAGAGCCAGCAGAAAACCGCCGAGGCCCTGGGGATAACCTACAAGTTGCATATCCTGGCGCAGAATACCACAGAGGAACAGCTGGTTTCAAAGATACGCGAGCTTAATGAAGACTTCGGGGTTTCCGGCATAATTGTCCAGATGCCCCTGCCGCAAACAATAGATTATAAGAGGATCAGCCGGCATATTTCTTCGGACAAGGATGTCGAAGGCATGCATCCGGCGAATATCGGCAAACTGGTATTCGGTAAGGCGCAATTGATACCGTGCACAGCCGCGGCGGTAATGGAACTGTTAGGCGCAACCGGCATTGAGCTTTACGGCAAAGAGGTCGTTATCGTAGGGCACAGCGAGATAGTAGGCAAGCCCTTGTCCCTTTTGCTTCTGGATAAATTCGCAACCGTCACCGTTTGCCATATAGGAACCAGCAAGGCAGGAAGGCTGGAGGAACATGTCTCCAGGGCAGAGGTATTGATTGTCGCAGTAGGCAAGGCAGGCCTGATAAAGGGGAGTTGGGTAAGGGAACAGGCAGTGGTTATAGATGTAGGAATCAACAGGGTCGCCGATAAGATAGTAGGTGACGTGGAGTTTGAAGCAGCATCGCTGCGCGCTTCCTGGATTACACCTGTCCCGGGAGGGGTAGGCCCTCTTACCGTAACCATGCTCATGCGTAATCTGGTAGAGGCATCCAAGCTGCAGGAGCAAAACATACAAAAGATATCTAAATGAGCTTGAACAGGGTTTGCGGATCGGCTAAAACGGTATTGAGCCTTTTCGTGTTTCTATTCATTTATTCTACTGCCCGCTGTCAGGATAGCACGCCGTTCTTTCTGGAAGAGCTGGTAAATAAAGAGGTGCAGCTTGTCGGCAGGATAAGCGAAGGTTCGGGTAGCCTGGTCTATAACGGGATGCCGGCAAACGAATTTATTATGGCGGGCGACTGCTCTAATTACGGCCATGTGCATCCGGCCCTTGGCAGGGCCAGGGACAATATCAAGGAACTGTTGGGCCAGGACGTACTCATTTACGGCCAGATTAAAAAAATAGATATAGCAAGACTTCTAAACGAGAACCCTGCTTCGCAGTGCGCCACCGACCTGTCCGCTTTGCAAACATATTATTATTACACGGAGGCAAAGAGGCTGAAGCTGGTTTCCTTTTATCAGGTGTCGCTGCCGGACAAAATCAGCTGGAACAATAATCTGGTTATCAAGCTGGAGGTTAAAAATCCTTTTAAGGAAGGCCTGGATATGCTGCAGATAGCTGTTTATTCCGATAATAAGGCCTATGCCGCCTATACGCAGGATACCACTTTAGGGCCGCTGGGAAAGATTAATCTTGAGGTAAGTATGGAGCCGGATAAGCCGTATGCCGGTAAAGACTACGGCTCCAAAATCAGACTGGCTATTTACGGGTTCTCGCGCAGGGAAAATAACGATTACATAATCCTTTTTGATAAGCCGATAGCCCTGTATGACAGGCACGGCGAGAGGCAGGAACTTACCGATGAACTTTAAAGATAAAATAGCGTCCCGTAAGTTCCTGGTTACCTCCGAGATAGGCCCGCCGAAAGGCATACAAACGGCAAAAATCCTTGAGGATGCGGAGCTTATCCGCGGCAGGGTAGACGGCATCAATGTAACTGACCTGCAAAGTTCGGTAATGCGGCTTGGTTCCTTAGCCGTATGTTCCCTGCTTAAGCAGAAAGGATTTGAACCGATATTTCAGGTAACCTGCCGTGACAGGAACCGGCTGGCCCTGCAGTCAGATATCCTTTCCGCTGCGGCTTTGGGGATTGAAAATCTTTTGATTCTTACCGGAGACCATCCGACCCTGGGAGACCACCCGCAGGCAAAGCCTGTCTTTGACCTTGATTCGGTCCAGTTATTGGAGGTTGTAAAGGGCCTACAACAGGGGCTTGACATGAACGGCAATAAACTTGAGGGCCAGGCGCCCAAGTTTTGCGTAGGAGCGGTAGTGAACCCCGGGGCAGACCCGCTTGAACCGCAGATCATCAAGATGGAGAAAAAGATCCGTTCAGGGGCAGAGTTCTTTCAGACGCAGGCAATCTATGACGTGGCGATTTTCGAGAAGTTTCTGTCAAAGATAAAGCATCTGAATACCACGGTTATGGCCGGTATAGTGCTGCTTAAATCCGCGGGTATGGCCAGATACATGAATAAGAATGTTGCCGGGGTACACGTGCCTGATGAGCTGATAAAGGAAATGGAGCAGGCCAAGGACAAGACGGAAAAATCCGTAGAGATCGCCGCAAGACTTATCAAACAATTAAAACCTATGTGCCAGGGGATACACATCATGCCTATCGGCTGGGATAAGGTAGTACCGCGCGTGTTGGAGGCGAGCGGATTATAATGCCTGTTGCGACTGGCCTGCCACAGATACCCGGAGCAAGGAAAAAAGGAGTAGTGTTTCTGGCTCCGGGAGAGGACCTTAAGAAATTAGAAGGCTATCTTATCAATGATACAGTTTGTATCGCCGCCCCTGCACAGGTTGCGCTTGGTTTAGCCGGATCAATCCAGCAAAGATATAAGGTCGAAGTCAAGATTGTAACCGAGGATAAGTTAGAGGGGTCATTACCGCCCGGTATAGAGGTAATCGACAGCCCCATCCAGGAGATTGTCGGAGAAGGCAAGGCAGAGGCAGTCAAATTCAAGAACGGGAAAGCAATCGGTGTGTGTCTGGTTTTGTTCGCGGATGAACAATGCAAAGCCTGCCTGCCGGCAGGTAGGGAGAATGAGATGTCCGATAATATACTTATACAATTAGGCACCAAAGGCAGCGAAGCGGTGTTGAATCTTACCAGGGGTTCCCTGGAGAAGGCAATTAAAGATAAGGGGCCGGACCAAAAGATAAGTTTTCCCGAAACCAATTATTATTTTCCGCTTATCAATGCCCTCTTGAATATAGAAGTAAAGACCCTTGCTGATTGCGAAAACGCGCTGGCGCAGATAGAGGCATTGAATAAAAATATTCCCGCTGGAAGCGGGCTGAACATCGCGCCATTGGGAGGGATATTGAATAAAGGCGCAGCTACGTTGCTTGGCGAGGAAATACTGGCGGGGTTATCGGTTTTAAACAATGAGCATCCGAAAGCGGGCATAGGTTTTATACCGGATAAGATCCTGCGTTCCCTGGGCCTGCAGCTTGTTGACGGCAGGATTTCAGGCATTGCCGTAATACTGGGCCCGGCAAAAGACGCTCCTTCCGCGGTAGAGTTGATCAGAAACTTCCAATCCAGGAGCATCGTAAGCCTACTGGCAGGCAACATCGCAGGCGACACCTTTGCCAAACAATTAGAGCAGCAGGGTATAGAAATTGGCTTAGAGAATTATATCGTACCGTTGGGAGAGGATTATCTCTCCGCTATTTATGCGGTTGATTTCGCAGTAAGGGCCCCGCTTATCTATGGCGGTTACAAGCCCGGCCAATGGCAGGGAATAGCGGATTATATCCGTAATCGCGTACCCGCTTTTGTGTTATTGCTCGGACATGTGGATGAAGTGCTTGTGGCTACCGGCTTAGGCGCGCTTGCTTTCGGCCTGCCTATTATAACCGACCTGGATGTGCCGCAGCTCGGTAAGATAGATACCACTCTATATGAGGCGCTGGTTACCGAGAAGGACTATAGTAAGATTCCTTCGAAATGCATCCTTACCAGAGGCATAAAGGTAAAATTGGCACAGGTGGATATTCCGGTTCCCTATGCCGCTGCCTTTGAGGGAGAAAGGGTACGCAGGGAAAATTTACATGTTGAGTTCGGCAGCAAAAGCAGCCTTGCCTTCGAATATCTGGTTTCCAGGAAGGAAGAAGAGGTTCAGGATGGCAAGGTTGAGTTGTTCGGCCCGGATATAGACCAGCTTAAGGCGGGCTCAAAATCCCTGCCTTTAGCGATACTGGTAGAGGCATACGGCCGTAAGATGCAGAAGGATTTTGAACCCATACTGGAACGCCAGATACACCGTTTTATAAATTATGCCATGGGTGTCATGCATATAGGGCAGCGGGATATGATCTGGATAAGGGTCTCGCAGGATGCATTTAAGAAAGGCCTGCGGCTTAAACATTTCGGCTTTGCCCTGCATGCCATGCTCCACCAGGAATATAGCGCCATCGTAGACAAGATTCAGGTGAAGATGTATACCGAGCAGCAGGATGTAGAGAGGATATTGAAGGAAGCAAATATCGCTTATGAGGCGCGCGATGAGAGGCTCGCGGGTATGACCGACGAGAGCGTGGATACTTATTATTCATGCCTTCTCTGCCAGTCTTTCGCGCCAAACCATGTTTGCATAGTGACACCGGAGAGGCTGGGGCTTTGCGGGGCATACTCCTGGCTTGATGCCAAGGCTTCTTATGAGATACTGCCTACCGGGCCAAACCAGCCCATAGAGAAAGGGGACACGCTTGACCAGAGACTGGGGCAGTGGAGCAATATAAACGAATTTGTCAGGGAGAAATCCAACAAGACCATCGAGAAGGTAAGTATGTATTCGCTTATGGATTCTCCGCAATCTTCCTGCGGTTGTTTCGAATGCATCGTAGCGATTATCCCGGAGGCAAACGGCGTAATGGTCGTGCACCGCGATCATTCGGGCATAACCCCTTGCGGGATGAGCTTTACTACTTTAGCCGGCTCCGTAGGCGGAGGGGTGCAGACACCGGGATTTCTGGGCGTAGGCAAGTTATATATGCTGAGCAAGAAATTTATTTCCGCCGAAGGAGGCTTGCAGCGGCTGGTATGGATGCCTAAGGAATTAAAGGAATTGCTGGGGAACAAACTGAAGAAACGCGCGGAGGAGATAGGCCTGCCGGATTTAATAGAAAAAATTGCGGATGAGACAGTAGCTACCACATCGGAAGAGCTGATGACATTCTTGCAGGCAAAGGGGCATCCGGCCCTGGATATGCCTGCCATAATGTGATATTTTCGCTTGACTTGGTTTAGGGCTTAGGTATAATAAAAAAAGCTTATGCGAAATCACCATATCTTAAACTCCGAGAGAAAGTTAAGGCTTTTTACCTGCACGGGTTTTCTCTTTCTTTTTTTCCTCTTACCAATTAAATTAATCGCTGCGGAAAACCGCGGTTATATTGCATCAAGCAGCATCCCCGAAACAGAAAAGCCAACCGTTATTATGGGCGGCGAAAAGGCCGAGCCTTATTTAACGGAGGACAAGACAAAACTGACCGAATTCCAGAAGCTGGCCAGGGAGTATCGCGACAAAGGTTACGAATTGCAGAAGATAGGCGATCTGGATGGCGCGATGGTCCTCTATCAGAAAGCGGCGGAGCTGGATCCGGCCTATTACGTAATTTACAATGACCTGGGGGTAATATACGAAGACAAGGGGTTCATAGACAGGGCAGAACAGAGTTACCGGCGTTCCCTCGTGCTTAATCCGAATTATCTGAGCGCTTATTCTAACCTGGCCATGCTTTACGAAGGCAAGCGTGACTTGAATAAGGCAGCCGAATATTGGCAGAGGCGCGTTGAGCTGGGACTGGAGGATGACCCCTGGACGCAGAAGGCCAAGAAAAGGCTGTACGAATTAAGCCAGGTCGTGCCGGAGCTTAGGCAAAAGATGATCGAACGGGAGACCATGGAGGTCACCCGGAGAATCGCCGAAGAGAAGGAAAGAAAAAAAGCCGAGGATATGCGTCAGGCAAAGCAACACCTTGATGCAGCCAAAAGGCTTGACCGCTCCTGTAATTATGAAGGTGCGCTGAAAGAATTAAAGACAGCTTCTTCTTTGGACCCCGAGAGTGCGGAAATCAAGGCTATGGCCAAGGTGACCGGAGAAAAATTCAAGAGACAGCAGAAAGAAGAAGCGGTCAGGCAGATGCAGGCGCATTTCAAGAACGCGGTGGAGCATTATCAGCAGGACAATCCCCAGGGAACCCAGCAGGAATTGAACAAGATAGAACAACTTGCCAGGTAATCCCAAATAAAATTTCGTTATTTACGGTTAGGAAAATAGAAATATTATTCTGACCGCTCAAAAATCAATAAGTTATCGCGAAGCGATTTTCTTGATGTAAATCCCCCTTATAGAGATAGCAAAGGTTGCAGGATTCTTGATTCTTTTTCGCGTCACAAATCCTAATGCAGAAAAATAAGATTTTTTTAATCGATGCCTCGGCTTTCTGCTACCGGGCCTTTTATGCCTTGCAGGGGCTTTCTACTTCTTTCGGGCAGCCCACCGGAGCAATATACGGTTTTGTGACCGCCCTGCAGAAAATCCTCAGGGATAATCATCCCCAATACGTGGCGGTCTGCTTTGATGTCTCGCGGCAAACCTTCCGCCAAAAGAAATTCGCCGCTTATAAGATCCAGAGGCCGCCTATGCCGGAGGGCCTGTCGAGCCAGATGCCTTTTATCAAAGAGATAATCCGCGCCCTCGGCATCGCAGTATTCGAAAAGGAAGGGTTTGAGGCGGACGACATAATCGCCACCCTTAATAAAAAAGCGAAAAAGAACAGGCTCGGCGTGGTTATCGTCAGCCCCGATAAGGATATGCTGCAGTTGGTTGATGAAGACACCGTGGTTTTGAGCCCGCATAAAGACGGGGATCTGATTTACGAACGTTCCAAGGTAGCGGAGCGTTTTAAGGTCGAGCCTCACCGCATAGTCGATATAGTGGCGCTTATGGGAGATAGCGTAGATAATATCCCTGGAATTCCCGGCATAGGGGAGAAAACCGCTGTTGATTTGATCTCCCGTTTCGGCTCGCTGGATAAATTATTGCAGGGGCTTGAATCGGTAAGATCAGAGAAGATAAGAGAGGCGATCGGGAAGAACGAAAAACTCCTGAGGTTGAACCGGGAGTTGGCGGGGTTAGATGATTCGGTGGATGTGGATTTTGACCGGGAGGCGTTGAAAATAAAAGAGCCCAATACGGGAGAATTAGCCAGGATTTTCAGGCACCTGGAGTTCAAGGGCCTGTTGAAGGAGGTATCCCGGGAAGATGCAGCCGAAGACAGGATAACGATAGAGCGGTTGAAGAAGGAAGATGCCGAAGAGCTATTGAAAGAACCCGGGGAACTTGTTTTATCCGGAGACTCTTTAGAAAAAATGGTATTCTCCAAGGCAGGCAGGTTCTTCCGGACAGAGAATCCGGCTCGGGTTCTTGGCAGCTTCCTTAAAGACAGGCGTTTCAGGAAAGTGGGGCATGATTTGAAAAAGGTAATATTGGGCCTTGCCGCGGAGGATGCTTGCCTTTCGGGCGTATATTTCGATACCATGATCGCTTCCTATGTGCTTGACCCTTCCAGACCCAGTTATTTGCTGGCGGATTTGGCGTGGTACCATCTTAATGAGGCTCCGAGCCAAAAGTCTTTAAGCGAAGCTAATTGTCTGGACCTGATCTTGCGGCTGCGGCCTGTGTTAGAAAGCGAACTTAAGGAAAAATCGCTGTTTAAGCTTTTTGAGGAAATAGAGATGCCTCTGGTGGATGTGCTTGCCGAAATGGAGATGACGGGCATAAAGATTGACCCGGGCCTACTGAAAGAGATTTCCGTAGATATGGAAGGCAAACTGATAAAGTTGATCGAGGGTATATACGAGATAAGCGGTTGCCAGTTCAATATCAATTCCCCGAAACAGTTAAGGCAGGTACTCTTTGAAAGGCTGAAGCTTCCGGTCGTAAAAAGAAGCAAGACCGGCCCCTCGACGGACGAAGAGGTGTTGAATAAATTATCCGCAGGGCATAAGCTTCCCGCGCTTTTACTTGAATACCGCCAGCTCGCCAAACTTAAGTCCACATACGTGGATGCGCTTCCGCAATTGCTTAATCAGCGTACGGGCAGGATACATACCACCTTTAACCAGACAGGCACGGAGACCGGCAGGTTAAGTTCTGCCAACCCCAACCTGCAGAATATCCCCGTCAAGACCGATATCGGCAGGCAGATACGCAGGGCAGTGGTCGCTTTTGACAAGGACAGTTATTTGTTGTCCTGCGATTATTCGCAGGTGGAGCTGCGCATCCTGGCGCATATTTCGCAGGATAAAAACCTAAAAAGCGCTTTTGAAAAGGGAGAGGATATACATAGGGCTACCGCGGGCCTGGTTTATGGCATAGACGAGGATTCTGTCAGCGACAAGATGCGCGAGACCGCAAAGAGGGTGAATTTCGGGATTGTCTATGGTCTCTCCGCATACGGCTTAAGCAGGGACCTTGGGATACCGCTTGACCAGGCCCAGAGTTTTATCGACGCTTATTTTAACAACTATCCCGGGGTCAGGGATTATATAGAACAACAGATAAAGAAAGCCGAGAAAGACGGTTTTGTCACCACTATCCTGGGCAGGAGAAGATACCTTCCGCAGATTAACGATAAAAGCCAGGGCATCCGCCAGTTCTCCCAGCGCCAGGCAGTGAATTCGCCGATTCAGGGTTCGGCCAGCGACCTGATAAAACTGGCGATGATAGACATCAGCGGGTTGATAAAGGCAAGGGGCCTGGCCAGCCGGATGATACTGCAGATTCACGATGAATTATTGTTTAACGTGCCGGAAGGGGAAATGAAGGATTTCTCTGTCTTAGTCAAAGAGAGGATGGAAAATACCCTTAAACTGTCAGTGCCCATTAAGGTAGACATCAAAAAGGGGAGAAACTGGTTAGAAATGGAGGAAATAAGATGAAGATAGTCCTGTGCGCAAGCGAGGCGGTTCCTTTTGCTAAAACCGGAGGCCTGGCTGACGTGGCCGGAGCGCTTCCTTTGGTTTTAGAAAAGCTGGGTATGGAGGTCATAGTTACTATACCGCGGTATAAATCCATACAGGAGACCAAGTTCAAGATCCAGCGTCTAAGTGCGGATATCTCTTATTCAGTGATAGGCAAGAACATCAAGGTATATTTTATAGAGCGCAACGAATATTTCCAGCGCGACGGGCTATACGGAGACAAAAACGGGGATTATCCGGATAACTTAGACAGGTTCTCTTATTATTGCCGCAGGACGCTGGACTTGTTAAAAGAGGTCAAATTCAGGCCGGATATAATCCACGTGCATGACTGGCAGGCGGCGCTTATCCCGGTGTATTTGAAGACGCTGTATGCAAATGACGATTTTTACAAGGGGATTGCCACGGTCCTGACCATACACAATATCGGTTACCAGGGGTTGTTTTCCAAAGAGCAATTTCCCTCCTTGGGGCTTGACTGGAGCCTTTTCAATATGGAGCAGATGGAGTTTTATGGGCAGGTGAACGTATTAAAATCCGGTATGGTATTCTCGGATATAATAAACACGGTGAGCCCTACTTACAGCAAGGAGATACAGGGTAAGGAATTTGGTTTTGGCCTGGAGGGTATCTTGAGCAAACGCAAAGATGACGTCTTCGGGGTACTGAACGGCCTCGATTATTCTATCTGGAACCCGGAAAACGATAAGTTTATTGCCAGGAACTTCTCTGTCGAGACAATGCAAGACAAATACAAAAATAAGGAGAACCTGCAAAAAACCTGCGGCTTGCCGGTCAGAAAGGACCTGCCCTTATGCGGCATAGTCTCAAGGCTTGCAGAACAGAAGGGTTTTGACATACTGGCGGAGGCCATTGAAGATATCTGTTCCATGGAGCTTCAGCTGGTTATCCTGGGTACCGGAGATGTCAAATATCACTTGCTTCTTGAGAAGGTAGTAAGCGAATATCCGCAGGTGATTTCCCTGCATTTAAAGTTTGACGACGCCCTGGCCCACAATATTTATGCCGGCTCGGATATGTTCCTGATGCCTTCCAGATACGAACCCTGCGGTTTAGGTCAGATGATCAGTTTGAGATACGGCACCATACCGGTTGTTTTTAAGACCGGAGGACTGGCTGATACCGTAAACGAGAAAAATGGCTTTGTCTTTGACCGCTATTCCGGCAAGGACCTGATTGCTACCGTTACTAAGGCAGTAAAGGCATTCAAAAGCAAGAAGAAGTGGTCAGGGCTTATGTCTGAGGCAATGAAATGCAATTTTTCCTGGGAGGAATCCGCCAGGAAATACGTTGGGCTGTATGAAAAAGCCAGGCAGAAAAAATAAGACCCCGCGTTTGATCGGTATTACAGGCGGTTTTGGCAGCGGCAAGACTACGGTAAGCGGTTTTTTCCGCGGCAGGGGGACAAAGCTAATCGACGCTGACCTGATAGTGTACAGGCTCCTGGAGCCGGGCACGGAGGTTTACCGTAAACTCATTTCTGTTTTTGGAAGTAAGATAGTCTCCCCTGACCGTAAGATTGACCGCAAGGCGCTTGCGCGCATAGTCTTTGCCAAGCCGCCCATGCTCAACAGGCTCAACCGGATAATCCATCCGCAGGTTATACGCATAATAAAGAAAGAGGCCGGCGGCTCAGGCGCTAAAAAAATAGTAGTGGATGCACCGCTGCTATTTGAAGCGGGATTAGAGAGGATGATGGATAAGGTCATAGTAGTATATGCCGATACGAAAAATCAGGTCAGGAGGTTAAGGCGGCATTCTTCATTGAGCGTCCAGGAGATACAGGCGAGGATAAGGGCGCAGATGCCCTTAAAGAAAAAGCTCCGTATGGCGGACTTTGTAATAGATAACAACGGTACACCGGGACAAACCAGAAAACAGGCAGCGATTATAAGGAGGTTGTTGTGGAAAAGTTAGATATAGGAAATCTAAAAGACATGAAAATGACCGAATTAAACAAACTGGCCAGGGAATTGAACGTCAACGGCACAGGCGGAGTTAAAAAGCAGGACCTGATATTCAAGATCCTGCAGGCCCAGGCGGAAAAAGAGGGGCTGATGTTCGGAGAGGGGGTCTTGGAGATCCTTCCCGAAGGCTTCGGGTTCCTGCGTTCGCCCAATTATAATTATCTTCCCTGTCCGGACGATATTTATATATCCCCTTCCCAGATACGCAAATTCGACTTAAGGACGGGGGATACGGTAAGCGGCCAGATCCGTCCTCCCAAGGAGGGGGAAAAATATTTTGCGCTTCTGAAGGTGGAGGCGGTTAATTTCGAAAACCCCGAAGAGGTGAAGGAAAAAGTCCTCTTCGATAACCTGACGCCCATATATCCTCATGAGGCCTTCAAGATGGAGACAAAGCCGGACGAGATCTCCGTGCGCATCATGTCCCTTTTGACGCCCACCGGAAAGGGGCAGCGCGGCCTGATAGTTGCCCAGCCTTACAGCGGCAAGACCGTGCTTTTGCAGAAGATAGCCAATGCCATCATGAATGACAACCCTGACGTAGTGCTTATCGTCCTGTTGATTGACGAAAGACCCGAAGAGGTCACGGACATGCAGAAGCACGTAAAAGGCGAGGTTATCTCTTCTACCTTTGATGAGCCCCCTGAGAGGCACGTGCAGGTAGCGGAGATAGTCCTGGAGAAGGCAAAGAGGCTGGTAGAGCACAAAAAAGACGTGGTCATATTGCTCGACAGTATCACTAGGCTTGCCCGCGCCTACAATGCGGTTGTGCCTCACAGCGGCAAGGTCCTTTCGGGAGGTATTGATTCCAATGCCCTTCAGAAACCCAAGAGGTTCTTCGGAGCAGCGCGGGCAATCGAGGAGGGCGGCAGCCTTACCATTATCGCCACAGCCCTGGTAGATACCGGCAGCCGCATGGACGAAGTAATATTTGAGGAGTTCAAGGGTACCGGCAATATGGAGTTGCAGCTGGACAGGAATCTTTTCCAGCGCAGGATTTATCCGGCCATAGACATAAAACGCTCTAATACGCGGCATGAAGAGCTGCTTTTGAAGCCGGAGGTGCTCCAGAAGACCTGGATATTAAGGAAGGTCCTCAATGAATTGAACAACGTAGAGGCGATGGAGTTACTGATAGAGAAACTCTCTAAGACCAAGAACAACGAAGAGTTCTTAAACAGCATGAACCAATAAACCCATAAATCGTAATACGTAAACCGTAACCCGTAATTAAAAAATAAAATAAAAAAGGAGAAACAATGAAAGCAAAGATTCATCCCAATTACAAAGAAAGCACCATTGTCTGCGCCTGCGGACAGACCATTCATACCCGTTCCACCAAGCCGAGTATCAGGGTGGAGATATGTTCGAAATGCCATCCCTTTTTTACCGGAAAGCAGAAGTTCGTAGATTCCGCCGGAAGGGTAGATAAGTTCATGAAGAAGTACGGCAAGAAATAAGACCATAATATGTTCGAGCAACTGGAAAAAGTAGAAGAACGTTACGGGGAGCTGGAGCATCTTTTGGCTTCATATGGCTCCGTATCCGACAAGGAGCAGTATAACAGGTATGCCAAGGAGCTGTCGGATTTACGGGCAGTGGTCAGTCTGTTCCGGGAATATAAGAAGGCGGATAAGGAAATAAAGGATTTAGAGCAGACGCTTACAGAAAAACATGACCCGGAGTTCCTGGAATTGGCCCGTAAGGAAAAACAGGAATTATTCGCTAAGAGGCAGGGGCTTGAGGAAAGATTGAGGGAGGTACTCTCCAGCGAAGACGCCGGCACCGACAGGAACATCATCATGGAAATACGTCAGGGTACCGGAGGACTTGAGGCGGGGCTTTTTGCCGCAGAGCTTTACCGGATGTATACCAGGTATGCCGCCAATAAAGGATGGATCGCGGAATTGATGGCCGCCCACGAGACTGAGTTAGGGGGTTTCAAGGAAATCATCCTGGGCGTCAAGGGCAAAGGCGCCTATAAACGTCTGCAGTTTGAAAGCGGGGTCCACCGGGTGCAGCGCGTGCCTGCCACCGAAGCGCAGGGCCGCATCCATACTTCTACGGTGACGGTGGCGGTATTGGTTGAACCGGAAGAGGTAGAGATGGCGATAGAGCCGAAAGACCTGCGTATAGATACCTACAGGTCATCGGGCCCCGGAGGACAGCATATGCAGAAGACGGATTCCGCGGTAAGGGTTACACATATACCCAGCGGCATCGTGGTTGCCTGTCAGGATGAACGCTCTCAGATCAAAAATAAGAACAAGGCCATGCGTATCCTGCGCGCGCGCTTGTTGGATGCCAAGGCCGAAGAAGAATCCAGGAAACTCTCTCAGGCCAGAAAATCGCAGATAGGCTCCGGAGACAGGAGCGAAAAGATACGTACCTATAATTTTCCTGACCGCAGAGTAACCGATCACCGCATAAACTTGACCCTTTACAGGTTAGAGGCTATTCTTGAAGGAGACCTGGATGAGCTTTCCGATGCGTTGATAAAGGCAAGTGAAGCCGCAACTATGGAACATAAGGAAACATAAATTGTGCGGCTGAACTTGCCCAGCACTAATTTATTATAACCACAAAGCTATGCAAAATTAGTGCTGGGTTAATTCGTGCATATAACTTATGGAGGCATCAGCCGACATAAGTTATGCACTCATTAAAATGAATGAAGCGGAATTATTATTTACCGAAGTATTGAACTGCGACAGGCCCGGTCTTTACCTGGACAGGGACAGGCGGCTCTCTAAAAGCGAAGCCTCCTTTATCTCTGCGGTATTAAGAAGGAGGGCCCAGGGTGAGCCCCTGCAATACATATTGGGAAAGGCGGAATTCATGGGCCTGAATTTCTCCGTAAATCCATCCGTGCTTATACCGCGTCCAGAAACGGAGATATTGGTTGAACAGGCAATAGAAATAATAACAAGTCGCAGATCAGAAGCAAAAAACCAGAGAATATTGGATATCGGTACGGGAAGCGGAAATATCGCAATATCGCTGGCGAAGTTATTACCCGGCATTACCGTTACGGCGACGGATATTTCACAAGAGGCGATACAAACTGCCCGTGGAAATGCCTTATTGCACGGCGTTTCCGATAGGGTTAATTTTATTTGTAGCGACTTATTTACGAATTACGAATTACGATTTACGGATTACGATATGATTGTTTCCAATCCTCCTTATGTCGTACGAAGCCAGCTTGCTAATTTGCAGCCGGAAGTAAGGCACGAGCCGGCAGTCGCCTTGGAGGCAGGAAAGGACGGACTATATTTCTACAACAGGATTATTAAACAGGCAGGTCCTTATTTAAAGGCAGGAGGGTTTCTGCTTTTTGAATTCGGCCTGGGCCAGGCCGCGGATATAAGGAAAATACTTGCTTCTTCATCAGGACTTAATCTCTTGCGTATCGTCAAAGATTATAATAATATTGAAAGAGTAGCAATCATACAAAGAGGCTAGATAAATGGATAAACTTTTAATTGAAGGCGGAATAAGGCTTAAAGGCGAAGTCGACATATCAGGGGCAAAGAACGCGGTATTGCCTATTCTGGCAGCCACGCTTTTGACGGATGAACCATGCGTGATTAAAGGGGTGCCTTTCTTGCGGGACACCAATACCATGCTTAAGATACTGCGTGCCTTAGGCAAGAATGCCGAGTTCGACAAGGGCACAGTTGCGGTATCGGCAACAAAGCACGTGCATTATGTTGCCGATTACAAACTCGTTTCCACTATGCGCGCTTCCTTTTGCGTGCTGGGTCCTTTACTGGGTAAGCTAAAAAAGGCAAAGGTTTCTCTGCCCGGAGGGTGCATCATCGGCATAAGGCCGGTGGATTTACACATCAAGGGGCTTAGGGCATTAGGTTCGGATATCAGCGTTGAATCGGGTTATGTGGTTGCCAGGGCAAAAAAACTATCCGGCAACCATATATACCTGGGCGGCGTATACGGCTCATCCGTGTTGGCTACCGATAACGTGATGATGGCCGCTGCCTTGGCATCCGGCAGGACGATTATAGAATCCGCTGCCTGCGAGCCCGAGGTGGCTGACCTGGCGGAGTTTCTGATTAAGATGGGCGCAAAGATTACGGGCCACGGTACTCCGATGATTGAAATTGAAGGTGTCAGGCATTTACACGGGGCAACGCACACCATTATCCCCGACCGGATAGAAGCAGGGACGTTTATATTGGCTTCTCTGATTACAAAGGGAGACGTACTGATAAATAATGCCAGTTGGCAGCATTTAGGTGCGCTTCTTGATAAACTTGAGGAATCCGGAGCGTCTTTAGAGAAAAAAGGTACCGCTTTAAGGGTGCGCTTTAAGGGTGCGCTTCATCCGGCCAATATCACCACCTTGCCTTATCCCGGATTTCCCACGGATATGCAGGCACAGATAATGAGCCTGATGTGCGTGACAGACGGCATCAGCGTTATCACGGAGAAGATTTATCCGGACAGGTTCATGCATGTCGCTGAATTCAACCGTATGGGCGCGCACATACAGAGAGAGGGGCCGCATGCCATCGTAGAAGGCGTCAGTTGCCTTTCCGGGGCTCCGGTCATGGCTTCGGACCTGCGCGCCTCCGCCGGCCTGGTATTGGCGGGCCTGGCTGCAAAAGGAAAGACATCCGTTTCGCGTATCTATCATCTTGAGCGCGGATACGAAAACCTAGAGCATAAGCTGACCTCATTAGAGGCAAGGATATGGAGAGAGAAAGAATGATCCTGATGGTTGACAATTACGACTCTTTCACCTATAACCTGGTGCAATATTTGTCTGAGCTGGGGGCAAAGGTCAGCGTCCTGCGCAATGACAAGATTACCGTCTCCGGGATAAAGAAGCTTGCTCCGGAAAGAATCGTTATTTCGCCAGGACCCGGAGGCCCGCAGGACGCAGGCATATCCTGTGAAGTGATAAGAGAATTTGCCGGAAAGGTCCCGATTTTGGGAGTATGCTTGGGTCATCAGTGCCTGGGGTTTGCATTTGGCGCCAGGATAATCGGTGCCAAAAGGCTGATGCACGGAAAGACCTCCTTGATTTATCATAACGGCAAGGATATATTCAAGGGCTTAAGCAATCCTTTCGAGGCTACGCGTTATCATTCCCTGATAGTGGATAAGGATAAACTTCCCCCCTCCCTGGCAATAACCGCTTGGACAAAAGAAGGGGAGATCATGGGCCTTAAACATAAGAAATACCCTCTCTGGGGAGTGCAGTTTCATCCCGAATCCATACTTACGCATGAAGGCAAGAAACTGCTGGGGAATTTCCTTAAAGTATGATAAAAGACGCGATTAAGCTGTTGGCAGAAAAAAGAGACCTGGCGCCTGAGCAGATGGTCCAGGTAATGGAGGAGATCCTCGGCGGCGCAACCCAGACTGCTGACATCATAAACTTCCTGACCTTTCTCGGAGATAAGGGTGAGACCGTAGAGGAACTCACCGCAGCGGTATCTGCGATGCTTAAATATGTGGAGCCTATTATTGTAGACAGGCCCAATATACTGGATACCTGCGGCACCGGAGGGGACAAAAAGGGCACTTTTAACATCTCGACGCTTGCGGCTTTTGTGGCTGCGGGTGCCGGCGTCGTGGTTGCCAAGCACGGCAACCGCTCGGTTTCCAGTAAGTGCGGAAGCGCGGACATACTGGAGGCCCTGGGCGTAGATATAAACATGGGCAGGGATAAAATCAAACAGTGCCTTGAAGAAATAGGCATAGCGTTTTTATTCGCCCCTAACCTGCATACGGTAATGAAGCACGTAATGCCTGCCAGGAAACAAATGGCCAGGAGGACGATGTTCAATATATTAGGTCCGCTGCTTAATCCTGCGCGGGCGACCAACCAGCTGATCGGTGTCTATAGCGCCGGGTGGACCTCTGCTTTGGCGAAGGTGCTGCATAACCTGGGGACAGAGCATGTTTTGGTAGTACATGGCCTAGACGGGCTGGATGAGGTGACTACGACGGAAAAGACAAAGGTTTCCGAAGTCAAAGAAGGCACGTTTAGCGAATACGAGATCGCTCCGGAGGATTTCGGGTTTAAGAGGAGCAGCCCCCAGGAACTTTTGGGCGGGGCGATTGCCGATAACCTGGACATAGCAATAAATGTATTAAAGGGGAAGGATGGCGCCAGGCGTGATATCGTGCTTTTTAACTCTGGATGCGCTATCTACGCGGCAAATAAAGCCGCTTCTATTAAGGAGGGAATAAGGCTTGCCCGGGAGTCAATAGATAGCGGCAGCGCATTCAAGAAACTGCAGTTATTAAAGGAGTATTCTTAGCAGATGAAGGATGCATTAAAGGAGATCGTGGCAAAGAAGAAGGAGCGGCTGCTTCAGGACAAACAGACGCTGGGCCTTGAGGAATTAAAGCAAAGAATAGCTGCGGCCGGACCTATCCGGTCTTTCAGGCAGGCGATAAGCAAGCCGCGCAATATTTCTTTGATTGCGGAAATAAAGAAACAATCTCCTTCCAGGGGCTTAATCCGGCAGGATTTTGACCACAGGCAGATAGCCTCCATTTACCAGGAGCTCGAGGTCCAGGCTGTTTCCGTGGTTACCGAGCAGGATTATTTTGCGGGGGCCCCGGAGTTTCTTAGCAATGTCAGAGACCTGGTTAAGATGCCGTTATTAAGGAAGGATTTTATTTTTGACCCTTACCAGGTCTATGAATCCAGGGCATTGGGTGCCGATGCCATACTGCTTATTGCGGATCTTTTGACCAAAGACGCCATCCAGGAACTTTCCGGAGTGGCTACGGAATTAGGCATGGATAGCCTGGTGGAAGTCCATTCCGAGAAAGAGCTCAAGAAGGTGCTGAATTTGAAAATGCCGCTTTTAGGCATAAACAACCGTGATCTGCATACCCTGGAGGTAGACCTTAAAACCACGGAAAGATTGTATACCCTCATACCCAGGGACAAGACAGTGGTTGTTGAAAGCGGCATAAAGACTTATCAGGATACGCTTTTCCTGAAAATATTAGGCGTAAATGCCGTGCTGATAGGGGAGGCATTTATGGAAGCGCCTGACATAAGAAAAAAAGTAGAAGAGGTCATGGGTTGGTAAGGGTAAAGATCTGCGGGATCACTAATATAGAAGATGCCAGGCATGCGGCAGATGCCGGATGCGATGCCCTGGGTTTTGTATTTTACAAAAAAAGCAGCCGCTATATCAGCCCGGATAAAGCCAGGCGGATAATACGCGAAATTCCCAGGCGGGTGCTTAAAATAGGTGTTTTTGTTGACGAGACAGAAAAGAACATACGCAGGATTGCAAAATCCTGCGGTATCAAGATACTGCAGTTCCACGGCCACGAATCCCCGGCGTTTTGCGACAGGTTCAAGGGCTACAAGGTAATCAAGGCCTTCAGAATAAAGAAGGCGCAGGATTTAAAAGGCATCGCGCGTTTCAAGACCTTTGCCTTTCTTTTTGACGCCTATGCGAAACAGAGATTCGGCGGCACCGGCAAAAGGTTCAACTGGAAACTGGTAAGGCATTTAGACGGTTTAAGGCAGCCGGTATTTCTTTCCGGCGGGCTTAATGCCGGTAACGTTAGCAAGGCCATAGAAGCGGTCAGGCCAGCATGGGTGGATGCTTCCAGCAGCCTGGAATCAAGGCCCGGGATAAAGGACCCCGGGAAGGTAAAGGAATTTATCCGGACCGTAAAGATGCGAAAGGTGAGAACATGAAAAAATGCCCTTATTGCGCAGAGGAGATCCAGGACGAAGCGATAAAATGCCGTTTTTGCGGAGAACACCTGAAGCGGGGCGGGAAATGGAGGGCCTGTTTTATCGTAGCGGTAATAGGCCTATTGATCTCTACTCCCTTTCTGCTCTTATTGGCCTTCCTGTTCTTATTGATACTTAAGCTGATACTTAGCATATTCGTTTCGGCGATATTAGGCATGCCGCAGTATTTTTCCATGGCGGCTATGGGTATGGACGGTATTGTGCGCTCTTTAGCAGGCGCCTTTTCCTCCCTATGGCAGGCCATATACTGTGCGTTTAATTCAGGACCTATGTGCCAGAAATATTTTTAAACAGGAGAGAAGATGTTACCAGATAAAAAAGGACATTTCGGAGAATTCGGAGGCAGGTTTGTACCGGAGACCCTCATCTATGCCCTCGACGAATTGGAGAGGTGCTACCTGCGTTTTAAGAAAGACCGCAGGTTTTTAGAGGACTTCGACTATTACCTTAAAGAATACGCCGGCAGGCCTACCCCGCTGTATTTGGCCGATAACCTGAGCAGGCAGTTGGGCATAGCCAAAATCTATTTGAAGAGGGAAGACCTTTTACATACCGGCGCCCACAAAATAAATAATACGCTGGGGCAGGCGCTTCTTGCCGTGAGGATGAAGAAGCCCAGGGTCATTGCCGAAACAGGCGCTGGGCAGCACGGGGTAGCTACCGCGACGGTAGCGGCATTATTCGGCCTGAAGTGCGACATCTACATGGGCACGGAAGATATCGAAAGGCAAAAGTTGAACGTATTCCGGATGAAGCTTCTCGGCGCGCGGGTCATTCCCGTTGCCATCGGCTCAAAGACGCTGAAGGACGCCATGACCGAGGCCTTGCGCGACTGGGTCACCAATGTGCGCAATACCCACTATATCATAGGTACCGTAGCCGGTCCGCATCCGTACCCGCAGATGGTCCGCGATTTTCAGTCGGTCATCGGCAGGGAGGCGCGCAAACAGATACTGAAAAAAGAAAAAAGGTTACCTGATTATCTGGTTGCCTGCGTAGGCGGAGGCAGTAATTCCATGGGCCTTTTTCATCCTTTCTTTGAGGACAGGTCAGTCCGTTTTATCGGCGTGGAAGCTGCCGGCATGGGTTTATATACCGGCAAACATGCGGCGACCCTCGTTGCCGGAAGGTTGGGGGTTTTACACGGCTCAAAGTCCGATTTATTGCAGGATAAATACGGGCAGGTCAACATAGCCCACTCCATTGCCGCAGGCCTGGATTATCCGGGAGTGGGACCCGAGCATGCCTATTATAAAAAGATACGCAGGGCAGAATACGTTTCCGTTACGGATAAAGATGCCCTGTCCGGTTTTAAGCTTTTATCCGAGGCCGAGGGCATAATCCCGGCGCTTGAGCCGGCGCATGCAATCTACTACCTGACTAAATTAAGCAACAGGATCAGAAAGAAAAACGCTATTGTGGTGGTTTGTCTATCCGGAAGAGGAGATAAGGACACCGAACAGGTAGCAAAACTATTAAAACTATGAGCAGAATAGAAAACAAATTCAGACAGTTAAGACAGGTAGGCGAAAAGGCCTTCGTCGCTTTTATTACCGCCGGTTATCCGAATCTTAGGGTTACCGAAAAGCTTGTGTTGGGACTTGCGGATTCGGGCGTGGATATCATTGAGCTGGGAGTGCCTTTTTCCGACCCTATTGCAGATGGCCCAGTGATTCAGGAGGCATCGCAGGAGGCCTTGAAGAAGGGCTTACGCCTGGTAGAGGTATTGAAGCTGGTGGAGAGATTACGCAGGAAGAGATTGGATGTTCCGATAGCGCTGATGACTTATTATAACCCCGTATTTGCCTTCGGTATAAATGCATTTGTGTCGCAGGCTGTCAGGAGCGGGGTAGACGCGGTAATCATACCTGACCTTCCCCCGGAGGAAGGGAGTGACCTTTTGAGCCTGTCAAGAAAACAGGGGCTGGATGTGGTTTTATTTGTTGCGCCTACTACAACCGACAAAAGGATAAAGGAGATAGCCGGCAAGTCAGGCGGCTTCATCTATTACGTATCCCTTACCGGAGTAACCGGCGCGCGCAAAGAGCTGGCTGCGGACCTGACGCAGAACCTGAAAAAAATAAAAAGATATACCAGCCGACCCGTATGCGTGGGTTTCGGTATATCCAATGCCAGGCAGGTCAAAGAGGCATACAGGCTTTGCGACGGAGTTATAGTAGGCAGCGCCATCGTAAAGAAGATAAAGGAAAATCTGGGTAGCCCCCAGCTGGTCAGAAGGGTCTGTGATTTTGTCTTGAGGTTGATGCCTTGAATTATACCTATAAAAAACAGGAACTGGAGAGCGGTTTAAAAGTGGTAAGCTGCCGTATGCCCAGCCGGCAATCCCTGGCTTTGGGGATCTGGCTTAAGATAGGGGGCAGGTATGAGTCAGCTTTCAATAAAGGTATCTCGCATTTTCTGGAGCACCTGCTTTTTAAGGGGAGCAGAAAATTCTCCTGCCGCAGCATTAAAGAGTCAATAGAGGGAATCGGCGGCTCTCTCAATGCTTTTACCTCCGAAGAATTTACCTGTTACTGGGTCAAGATCCCCAGCCACTATATCGAGAAGGCCCTGGATGTGCTTTTCGATATGGTAAACCACCCTCTCTTCCCTCCTGGAGAGATTGTCAAGGAGAAGGCGGTTATCCTTGAAGAGGTAAAGATGTACAGGGACCAGCCGCAGAGTTACGTCCATGAATTGCTTGATCTTTTATTGTGGAAGGAACAGCCGCTGGGCATGCCTATAATCGGCACGGAGAGTTCCGTAGGCAGGCTGGAGAGAAGGGATTTGCTGGAGTTCAAAAAACTGTACTATGTGCCTTCCAATGCGGTATTGAGTATAGCAGGTGATTTTGATTATAGAAGGTTGATCCGGAAACTGGCAGGTAAGCCTTCCAAGAATAAATGCGCAACTCCTCCCGGTTTTCTAAAAGCGCGGGAAAGACAGGGTAAGCCGCAGCTCAAAATATTAGAAAAGGATACGGAGCAAACCCATATGGCCTTAGGGTTTCACAGCTTAAGGCGCGATCATCCCCTGAAACACGCCCTGGCCATTCTACACGTAATCCTGGGGGCCAATATGTCCAGCCGTCTTTTTGAAGAATTAAGGGAGAAAAGGGGCCTGGCTTACGAAATAGGCACTCAATTGAGGCGTTTTAGCGATACCGGTTCTTTCAACGTGCATGCGGGGATAGACAACCGCAAGGTGACGCAGACAATCGATTTAATCCTCAGGGAACTCAAGAAAATTAAGGCCGAAAAGGTCGGAGCCAGGGAATTCAGGAGGGCCAAGGAATTCTATCTCGGCCAGATACTCCTGGCCCTGGAGGATACCCTGGAACACATGCTTTTTATCGGCGAATCTTTGTGCGCCCTGGATAAAGTGCATACCCTTCAGGACATAATCAAAGAGGTGGATAAAGTAAGGCCGCAGGATGTCCAGGCAGTAGCAAACGATATTTTCAGGGAAGAAAAGATGAACCTGTCCATGATCGGGCCATTGGGCGATAATGAACCAAGGATATACAACCACCTGTGCTTAAGAGGGTAAAATGGGTAATATAATTTCCTGGCCGGTAACGATTTGCCTGATCCTATTGCTCGCCGTCCTTTCCTTTTTCTTTTCCGCTTCCGAAACCTCTATTATCGGCTTAAGCAAGATAAAGCTGCGCCATATGCTCTCTAAGGGGCTTAAGAGGGCAAAGAGTATCCAGAGGATCGTGAACAATCTCGACAGGTTCATCGTGGCGATACTGGTAGGTAACAATTTCGTGAATATCGCCATATCGGCCCTGGTGACCGCTATCTGCGTGAGTTTTTTCGGGTTTAAGCTCGGCGTATTGGTATCTACGTTTGCCACTGCGTTCTTCGTTCTTATCTTTTGCGAGATAACGCCGAAAATACTGGCAATAAAGCTTACCGAAAGGACAGCGCTTTTTATCGCCCCCATAATGGAGTTCTTCATAAAGCTCTTTAACCCGCTGCTTTCCTTTTTTAGCGGGATAAGCAGCTTGATCATAAAGATCCTGAGGATCGAACTTGGTAAGAAATCCCCCCTGATTACCGAAGAGGAGTTGCGCCTGATGATTGAACTGGGCAGGGAGGAAGGTTTCTTAAGCGATGAAGAAGGCAAGATGCTGCAGCGCATCTTTGAGTTCGGCGATACCAAGATAAAAGACGTGATGGTGCCCAAGGATAAGATCATCGCAGTCAACATAGAGGCAACGCCGGAGAAATTATTGGATATCTTCGTAGAAGAAGGCCATGCCCGCCTGCCTGTATACCAGGGTTCAATCGATAATATAGTGGGGATTGTCTACGCGCACGACCTGCTTTATATATTAAGGGACAAGGGGCTCTTTAACCTGCAGGATATTTTGCACGGCGCTTATTATGTCAAAAGCAGCCTAAAGGTAAATGAGCTGCTCAAGACATTCCAGGCCAAGAAGGTCCAGATTGCGGTGGTAGTCGATGAGCATAACCGGACCATGGGGATGGTCACGCTCGAAGACCTGGTTGAAGAAATCGTAGGGGAGATAGAAGAGACGGAGCATAAGGAATTACGCCGCAGGGTTAAATAAAAATTGACCCACCGTATTTTTGTTGTATAATGTGGTTATAAAAATCCAGCCGCACAACAAACACAAGGAGGAAACAAATGGCGGAAAAAGGTTATTGCGTAAAATGCAAAGCTAAGAGAGACATGAAGGATGAACAGAAAGTAACCATGAAGAACGGTCGCCTGGCAGTCAAGGGAAAATGCCCGGATTGCGGCACGGGTATGTATAAGATTTTAGGCAAGAAATAGTCTTCTTTTTTAAGGAGGTGTAGGGTAGCCATAGATTCAAAAAGAACAGCTCTGCGTATCGCAGCGATTGCTCGGTCAAAAAAGGCCCAGAAGGTCAGTGTTTTAGATATGCGCAAGGTCTCTGACTTCTGTGACTATTTTGTCCTCGCAAGCGGCACCTCCTTGAGGCAGACCAACGCGGTTGCCCAGGCAATAGAAGAAGATTTAGCAAAAGAAAGAATAAGACCTCTCTCAAAGGTTAACCCGAACGACGAATCCGGCTGGGTTGTCCTGGATTTTCGTGATGTGATCGCACATATATTTTATAAACCGATGAGAGAGTTTTATTCTTTGGAGCGCCTCTGGTCGGATGCCAAAAAAATAAGAATCCCTGCCTCTCTTAGCAGGCAGGCCCGCCTCTCGATAATTCGCCAGCCAAAACTTTAAGAGTTAAAATGCAGGCACCGGATATCCAGGATTCGTTAGTCACAGCGATAAGGGCTTCTTTGGAAGGCATGGGTTTTCCCAAAGAGGGCGCGCAGGAACTGTATCTGGAGACTCCTTCCGATGAGCGCTTCGGGGAGTTGTCCAGCAATGTCGCTTTGCGGCTGGCCAAGCAGTCCGGCCTGCCTGCCGGACAGGCAGGCAAGGGCTCTCCGAGGCACCTGGCACTTTCCTTGTGCGAAAGATTGAATGAGACGGTTGCCAAAAGCGGCCTTCGCGACTACATCAGGGAAATAAAGGTAGAAGGCGCGGGGTTCATTAATTTCTATTTGAGCGCAAGATATTTTCATGAACAGCTCAAAGATATAATTACCAAGGGCATCGAAGGCCTGAAAATCGAACTGGGCAAGAACCAGGCGGTCCTCATTGAATTTGTCAGTGCCAATCCTACCGGTTCACTTTCCGTGGCGCATGCCCGTCAGGCAGCAGTCGGAGATATCCTGGCCAGGATGTTTTCTTTTTGCGGCTTTGACGTAAAAAGGGAATATTACCTTAACGACGAAGGCAATCAGATCAATATCCTTGGAGAGTCGGTTAGGCTGCGCATGCAGGAGCTGGCAGGGGAAAAAATAGATTTCCCCGAGAATTATTACCAGGGAGAATATATTTATGATATCGCCAAGGCGGCAGGGAATGCGCGTATAGCGCAGGCCAAACTGGGTGATTTTGCCGCTAATTATATTCTGGAGATCATCAGGCAGGAGCTCGATGATTTCGGCGTGCATTTTGACAGCTGGTTCAGCCAGAAGGAGCTGGAAAAAAGCGGCCGTGTAAAAAAGACACTCGAATTCCTCAAGGATAAAGGGCATTTGTACGAACAGGATGGCGCGCTCTGGTTTAAGTCTACGGAGTTTGGCGACGACAAGGACAGGGTGGTAATCAAGAGCGAAGGTTCTTACACGTATCTGGCTCCCGATATCGCCTACCACGAGGATAAATATAAACGCGGTTTTAAACTTTTGATTAACCTCTGGGGGCCCGACCATCACGGATACATCAACCGCTTAAAGGCAGCGGTTGCTGCCTTAGGCCATGACCCGCGTTCATTATCCATAATCATCGTACAGCTGGCGACCATATACAGGCAGGGTAAACCTGTGCAGATGTCTACCCGCAAGGGGCAATACATTACCTTGAGGGAAGTCCTGGATGAAGTAGGAGCTGATGCAGCAAGGTTTTTTTTCGCCATGCGGCGCGTTTCCAGCCACCTTGATTTTGACCTTGAGCAGGCCAAGAAGCAGACAGCAGAAAATCCGGTTTATTATGTTCAGTATGCGCACGCCCGTATCTCGAGCATATTGCGTAGCGCCGCTTTTGAGCCGGAAACGCTGGATCTAAACCTGTTGCGCAAGGAAGAGGAGATTTCGCTGCTGCGTAAGCTACTGGGTTTTAAGACGATGCTTTGTGTGTGTATAAAAACCCAGGACCCTTATATGGTCACCGTTTATCTACAGGAACTATCCGAATCCTTTCACAAATTCTATGACCGGCACCGCGTTCTTGGCCAGGATACCGGATTGACCCAGGCACGTCTTGCCCTTATCCGCGCTACGCAGATAGTCATCGCCGCAGGCCTCCAGATACTGGGGGTCAGCCGTCCGGAAAAGATGTAACATGCATACCCACAAAATACTTAAGATCGCCAGGCCCGATACGGGCCTGCAAAATACCTTTCATAAAGAACTAGGCATATCAAAGATCCTGGCCCAGGTATTAATCAACCGCGGGATAACCGGAGTAAAAGAAGCGGCGAGGTTCCTGGATGTCAGTCTCCAGAACCTGGCTGACCCCTTTACGTTCACCGGGATGTCTGAGGCGGTGTATTTGCTCAAGAAGGCTGCCAGGGAGAAACAGAAGGTTTTGTTACTGGGCGATTACGACGTAGACGGACTGACGGCAATAGCGTTGCTCAAAAGCACATTTGCAAGGATGGGTATTGAAGCTGCCCATTTTCTGCCCCATCGTACCAGAGACGGTTACGGGATCCCCCGGCACATCATACAAACAGCCATTGCCAAGAAGATAGACCTGGTTGTTACTGCCGACTGCGGTATCAGCAATATAGAACAGATCAAGGAGCTGCGCAGGGCAGGCGTAGATGTAATTGTTACCGACCATCACGAGCCGAAGCTTGCAGAACTGCCTCCGGCAACAAGCATTATCAATCCCAAGGTTAAAAATTCAGGATACGGTTATAGAGAGCTGGCGGGTGTCGGTGTTGCCTATAAACTGGCCCAGGCGCTTTGCGAAGACGGGCTCTTTGGGGAGCTGGACCTTGTGTGCCTGGGTACTATTGCGGACGTCGTTCCCCTAACAGGAGAGAACCGGATTATCGCCAAGGAGGGTTTAGAGAGGTTATCCAAAACCGCCAGGCCTGGACTGCGCGCATTAATGGATAACAGCGGCATAAGAGGCAAGAAGATGAACTCTACTTTCGTCAATTTCATACTGGGGCCTCGGCTTAACGCCTCCGGCCGTATGGATACGGCGGAGATCTCCCTGGAACTGCTTTTAAGCGAAAACAAGGAAAAGGCCGAAGAGCTGGCAGCTGCGGTAGAAAGGTATAACCGCCAGCGCCAGAAGGTAGAAGGCAGGATTATGGAAGAGGCGCAGGAGATGATAAACAAGCAGGTTAATTTCAAGGAGCATAAGGTAATCGTCATCGCAAAAGAAGACTGGCACCACGGCGTCCTGGGTATCGTGGCCTCTAAGATTGCGGACAGGTTTTACCGCCCGGCAATAGTCATATCCTTAAGCGACGACTTATGCAAAGGCTCCGGCCGCTCAATAAAGAACTTCCATCTTTTTGACGCCCTCTGCGGATGCGCCGGTTTACTGGATTCTTTCGGCGGCCATAGCCATGCCGCAGGCCTGGTTATTGCCAGGGGGAACATCAACGAGTTCCGCCAGAGCATAAACCGCCTGGCAGTAGAAAGCCTTAAGGTTGAAGACCTGCTTCCCTGCATAGAGGCGGATATGGAACTGCCTTTTTCCGATTTAAACCAGGATTTTATCGAAGAGCTTTTGTCTCTGGAGCCTTTTGGAACAGCCAACCCCGAGCCGCTTTTCTTTACTAAAGGATTAAGGCTCAAAGGCCAGGCGCAGGTCCTGGCAAGGGATACCCTGAAATTCTGGGTTACGGATGGAAACGCCACGCAACAGGCGATTGCCTTCCGTATGGCCGGTTTTAAAGAGGATCTTTCAAAGGCGAAGTCCTTTGATTTAGTTTATACGCCGCGGATGGATAACTGGCAGGGTGAAAGTAAGGCTATACTGGAGGTAAGCGATATCTTTTTTAAGTAACTTTCTGAAAAGAGCCTTTTTTGATGCATTTTGCGCATACGTAGACCCGGCTAGGCCGTCCGTTAATCATTATGCGCATCTTTTGCAGGTTAGGCAGGAACCTGCGCATGGTCCAGCGGGCTATCTTGCTGCCTGTGCCGCCCTTGGATTTGTATTGGCCTTTGCGTGCCACGGCTTTACCCGTAAGCTCGCCCTTTCCGCATAACGCACATTTTTTTATCATTTGTGATAACTCCTTTAGATATTTACTAAGTAATTCAGTATACTTGAAAACAGGACATTGTCAAGTGGGAAAAATAAGAGTAAAATATAAGCAAAAATGAACGAGCATATACTGGAAGGCCTAAATAAGGAGCAGCTTGCGGCAGTAACCGCAGGAGGAGGCCCGGTACTGATTATAGCCGGCGCAGGCACGGGCAAGACCACCGTCATAACCCGCAGGATCGCCTGGCTCCTGGACAATAAGCTGGCCAAGACAGACGAAATCCTGGCTTTGACCTTTACCGATAAGGCGGCATTGGAGATGCTTACGCGCGTAGACATCCTGGTCCCTTACGGTTATACGGATATATGGATTTCCACGTTCCATGCTTTCGGAGACAGGCTGCTGCGCGAGAACGCCCTTGTCGCAGGATTAAATCCCGATTTCAAGGTGCTTACCCGGCCGGAGGCAGCCGTATTTTTCAGGGAACATCTTTTTGAGTTTGACCTTTCTTATTACCGCCCGCTTTCCGATCCCAGGCGTTTTATTGAAGCGCTGATCTCGGTATTTAACCGGGCCAAAGATGAAGATATCTCTCCCCGGGAGTATCTGGATTACGCCGAAGAGTTATCGGCCAGGGCAAAACAGAATCCGGAGGATGCCAGCTTACAGGAAGAGGCGCTCCAGCAATCGGAGATCGCCCGCAGTTACGCCAAATACCAGGAATTGCTTGCCAAGCACGGGGCGCTTGATTTCGGTAATCAATTTTATCTGGCGCTTGAGCTTTTAAGGACGCACCCCCTAATCCTTAAGAAATACCAGCAGCAATTCAGATTCATACTTGTAGATGAATTCCAGGATACCAACTTTGCCCAGTTTCAGCTGGTCAAGCTCCTGGCGCAAGGCTCAAAGAATATCACCGTAGTCGCAGACGACGACCAGTGTATCTACCGTTGGAGGGGAGCCGCTTACAGCAATGTACTGAATTTCACGCAAAGCTTTCCCGATGCCTCAAAGGTAAGCCTTATCCGCAACTACCGTTCAAACCAAGAGATCCTTGACAGCGCCTATAGACTGATACAGCATAACAACCCCGAGCGTTTTGAAGTAAAGGCCAACATCGACAAAAAGCTCATAGGCCTGACAAAGGCCGGGTATCCCGCGCAGGAGATGCTGTTTGATGATAACTCTTCGGAATGCGACTGGGTAGCCCAAACGATCAGGCAGAAAGTCGCAAGCAAGAAATACAAATACGGCGATTTCGCCATACTGGTACGTTCTAACTCCGATGCCCACCCCTATCTGCAGGCCCTGAATATGCAGGCAGTCCCCTGGCAGTTCAGCGGCAGCCAGGGTCTTTACTCGCGGCCCGAAGTAAAACTTTGCATCAGTTTACTGCGCAGCGTTGCAAACCACTCCGATTCCCTGAGCCTGTATTATCTGGCCAGCTCCGAGGTATACAAGCTGGGACTTTCTGATTTAAGTTTGTGCATGCATTATGCCAAGCGCAGGAATAAGAGCCTATATTCCGTGCTCAGGGAGCTGGATAATACCCCTGAGCTTACGGAGGTATCTTCCGGCGGACGCAAGACCGCCCAGAAGCTGCTCAAGGACTTAGAAAAATTCCTGGAGATTTCCCGCCAGGAGACTACCGGAAGGCTGCTGTACAGTTTTCTTACCGAAACAGGCTACTTGAAATATCTTACCCATGACGTTAATACGGAGAAAGAGAACAAGATACAGAATATCGCCAAGTTTTTCAATATAGTCAGGGACTTTGAACTGGTAGCCAGGCAAGACCTGGTAATAAACTTCGTGAATTACCTTGATTTGCTTATTGAGGCCGGCGATGACCCCGAGACTGCAGAGCAGGACCCGGATGCGGACCTGGTGAATGTGCTTACCATACATAAGGCCAAAGGCCTGGAATTCAGGGTGGTGTTTATGGTGAGCCTTGTAACGGGCAGGTTCCCGGTAAACAGGCGCAGGCAGCCTATAGAACTTCCCGATCTATTGATAAAGGAGATACTGCCGCAGGGGGATTTCCATATCCAGGAGGAACGCCGGCTTTTCTATGTGGGGATGACCCGGGCCAAAGAGGAGTTGTATTTGTCAAGTGCCTCCGATTACGGAGGCATACGTACAAGGCAGATTAGCCAGTTTATAGTGGAGGCGCTGGGAGAGAAGGTAAAGGAAAAACAAAAGAGCAAGGCAAGCGCCCGCGAGAATATAGAGCGTTTTGCGGGCAAAAGCCAACACCTGCCTCCGCTTGTTAAACCCGTATCCGCAGATAAGCTGCTGACTTTGAGCTACTATCAGGTAGACGATTACCTTACCTGCCCTCTCAAATATAAATACGTGCACATACTGCGCGTGCCCATACTGGAGCACCATGCCGTCATTTACGGACGTGCGATGCACGAGGCAGTGACCAAATATTTCCAATACAGGGTCTCTGGAAAGAGGATGGAGCTGCAGGAATTACTATCGGCATTTGAGCATAGCTTTGAGCCGCAAGGTTTTCTTGACGAAGAGCACCAGAAGCAGCGTTTTCGTCTGGGAAAGGAGGCACTTACGCGTTTCTTTGAAAGGGAGGAGAAAAAGACCTCTCTGCCCCTGCTTATCGAAAAGGAGTTTTCTTTTGTTTTAGAAAATAACAGGGTCATAGGCCGCTTTGACCGGATAGATAACGAAGGAGACAAAGCGGTCATCATAGACTTTAAGACCTCCGAGCTCTCGCAGCAGAAAGAGGCGGACAGGCGCGCCAAAGAGAGCCTGCAGCTTTCTATGTACGCCCTGGCTTATAACAGCATCTACGGCAAAATGCCGGCAAGGGTAGAGCTTCATTTCTTAGAGTCGGGGCTTATAGGGAAAGACGTAAAGACAGAGGAAAGCCTCGAGAAGGCCAGGGAGAAGATAAGGGGGGCCTCTATCGGCATACGCGGTGCGGATTTCGACGCCAAACCAGGATATATGAGTTGTGCCTATTGCGCCTATAACCAGATCTGCCCTTCGGCAATGATAAAATAAGAAATCTCTTTACTGCTTGCAGAATAGCGAAGTAGAAAAAGTCAAAAGGTGGTATAATAATCACAAAAGAGGCAGTCTTGAGGAGAATGAGAAGCAAGGTATATTTTATTGCTGTAAATGACGGCGACAGCCAAGATGCGACAGGCGATAGATTAACGGAATTACTTGCGCAGAGCGGGTTATTGGACGCTATTCCCGGAGGCAGTAAGGTATGCCTGAAGATGCATTTCGGCGAGGAAGGCAACACCGGATATGTAAGGCCGTATTTTGTAAAGATAATCTCTGACCGGATAAAAGACAAAGGTTCCTTCTGTTTTCTTTCCGATACAAATACCCTTTATCACGGCAGGAGGAAGAACCCGGAAGACCACCTGCGGCTTGCCTACGAACACGGATTTACCCCTGAAAAAGCAGGCGCGCCTGTGTTCATAGCGGATGACCGCAATAAAGAGGATGTTGCGGAACCTGCGATTGACGGGGAATTCGTTAAAAAGGCAAGCATCCTGCGTGTTTATCTTGAAGCAGGGGTAATCCTGGGGCTGGCCCATTTTAAAGGCCACATCATGACCGGGTTCGGAGGGGCGCTCAAGAATATCGGCATGGGTTGCGCCTCCAGGAAAGGCAAACTTAACCAGCACTGCGATGTTTCTCCTTATGTTATTTCCGCTAAATGCTCGGGCTGCGGAGAATGCCAGATAGTCTGCCCTGTCGGAGCGATCTCCCTAATGCATGGCAAGTCATTCCTGGATGAGGAAAGGTGCATCGGTTGCGCAAGCTGTGTAGCCTGCTGTCAGTCCGGTGCCATTGACGTAAAATGGGAATCCGGGGAAAGCAGGATCCAGGAGAGGATGGTTGAATATGCCAGTGCCGTCCTTACGTCAGTAAAGAAAAAGGCGTTGTTCATCAATTTCCTTACCAGGATTACCAAGGAGTGCGATTGCCTGGCCAAGGATGACCCGCGCATATCCCCTGACGTAGGAATATTGGCGTCTTCTGACCCGGTAAGCATTGACCAGGCCAGCATTGATTTAATCAAGCAGGCTTGCGGCAGGGATATTTTTAAAGAAGCGCATCCTAACCGCGACGGCTCAAAGCAGCTATTGCACGCCAGTAAGCTTGGGCTGGGAAATCTCGAATACGAATTGATAAAATTATCATGAGAGCCTTAAACCCTGCACCTTCTATACGTTCATATGTTCCGAGAACGCGGCATTTTAAAGATATTCGGATAGAAAGAAAGTACGGGGTGAATATGAAAAGAGCCAGGTTATATATATTCGCATTATCCATTTGGCTTTGGGCCCTGCCGTTATTCGCCGGCCTCTCCCAGGACTGCGCGAATTGCTTTGCTATATATTCCGACTCGCAGGCAAACCATGCTGTACATAAGAAGGTCGTAGAAGGGATAATGAAATTTAAACCGAAAGCGGTTTTCTTGCTGGGTGATCTGGTGTCTGACGGTTATGATGAGGGGCAATGGCGTATCTTTAATGAGATTACCGCCGAAATGAGAAAAGAGGCTGATTTTTATCCTGTATTGGGCAACCACGATAAAGAATCCCCGCTTTATTTTGCTAACTTCGGATTCGGGCAGGAGCAACGCTGGTATGCAGTCCTAAAATACGGAATAAATTTCATTATCCTGGATAGCAACGTGGAAATCGGGCCCGGTTCCGAACAGTATAAATGGTTGGAGTCGCAATTACGCAGGAACCCGGCCTATCCGGCGGTTATACTTTTACACCGCCCGCTTTTTACGCTTACCCCCAGGCATAAGGATGCGGATCGCTTAAGGGAGCAACTTCTGCCCTTGCTTCAAAGATACGCAGTGTTGGCGGTTTTCTCCGGGCATGACCACAGCTACCAGAGGTTTTTCTATAACGGCATATATTTTATCGTCACCCCAAGCGCAGGCGGTACTCCCTACAACAGGGAGGTTGTCAACCCCTACAACCAGATATTTCTTCAAGAGCACGGTTTTTTCATACTTTCGCTTAGGCATGATGTGCTGGCAGTAGATGTCTATGGCCTTGACCTTAATCTGCTGGACCATTTTGAGATTATGCTGAATAAAGGATACGCGCAGCAGCGGGCATCCGGCATCGAAGATCTGGTCAATATAACCGCTATAGCTAAATAGTATGTCTGTTTTCGCTATTAGCCAGGAAAGGCAGAGGCAGCTGGAGAAGGAGTTCTCGCGGCTGGGTATCCGTGAGGAAGACCTGATAGAGAAATTTATCCACAGCCAGGGGCCGGGAGGCCAGAACGTCAATAAGACGGCGACCTGCGTGTATCTGAAACATACCCCTACCGGCATAGAAATAAAGTGCCAGAGGGAGCGTTCTCAGGCGATGAACCGTTATCTTGCCAGGAGGCGGCTGGCGGATAAAATAAGAGAGCGCTTTTTGTCCGAAGAGAAAAAAGAAATAAGCAGGCGGGAGGCCTTAAGGCGCAAGGCGCGTAAGCGGCCCCATAGGCTTAAAATTAAGATTCTGGAGGACAAACGCCGGCACTCCCAGAAGAAGTCATTGCGCAGCCGGCCCAAACTGGAAGAAATCTAACAAGGGGGAAGATAATGGGTTTCGAATATTTAAGCAAGATACCTGCTGCAGTAGAGATAAAGAAAGAGATGCCGCTTTCGCCCCAGCTGGCCAAGGATAAGAAGGAAAGAGACAAGCAGATAATCGATATCCTCACGGGAAACAGCGGAAAATTCCTCGTAATCATAGGTCCCTGTTCTGCGGATGATGAGGACGCAATCCTGGAGTATGTGGAGAAATTGGCAAAGCTGCAGTATGAAGTGAAAGAAAAGCTTCTGTTGGTACCGCGCATATATACTAATAAACCCAGGACAGCCGGCCGCGGTTACAAAGGGATGCTGCATCAACCGGACCCCAATGAAGAGCCGAACATAGCCGAAGGCATAAAGGCCATCCGCAGGATGCACATCAGGTCTTTGGAGGCAACCGGTTTAAGCGCTGCGGATGAGATGCTCTATCCGGATAATTACCCCTACCTGGATGACCTGCTTAGTTATGTCGCGGTAGGTGCCCGTTCGGTAGAAAACCAGCAGCACCTTTTGACGGTAAGCGGCCTGGATGTACCGGTGGGGATAAAGAATCCCACCAGCGGAGACTTGAATGTGATGCTCAATTCCATAGAAGCCGCACAGTCTGCGCACGTCTTTATCTATAGCGGCTGGGAGGTCAAGACGTCAGGCAACCCTTATGCGCACAGTATCCTCAGGGGCGCGGTCAACCAGCATGGCCAGAACATACCCAATTATCATTACGAGGACATGACGCGCCTCGTAGACGATTATCTTAAGCGGCCGTTGAAGAATCCCGCCATAGTCGTGGATACCAACCACGCCAATTCCGGGAAGAGGTTTGCAGAGCAAACCAGGATAGCGATAGAGGTTATGCAGAGCCTTAAGACTTCCGCTTATTTAGCTAAGATAATCAAGGGATTGATGATCGAGAGCTATCTTATAGAAGGTTCCCAGGACGCCTCAAAGGCGCTTTTTGGCCAGTCTATTACCGACCCCTGCCTTGGTTGGGACGATTCGCGCCGCCTGGTTTTACAGCTTGCAGAATTGCTGTAATTGTAATAATATATTATCAAGATAAAGAAGCCTGCCTCACCGGCAGGCAGGGAGGGTAAAAATGGTTGAGAGAAGCGAGTTTAACGGCAAGCCGGTCATTATACTAAGGAGAAGCCAGGAGGACAGATTTCCTTTTTCCTTTGGACTGGGCAAGGCCAGACTTATTATCGAGAATTTCGCGGAAATAAAAAAGTTCGTGGAAGAAAATGAAAAGGCCTGATAAATCAGGCAGTGCCACGGATTGATTTATAAAGTTGACTTGTTGGATTAAATCAAGTATAATGAATAACAAATGATAGGGGGTGAAGAGTTTTGGTTTTAATCAAGGAAAAGAAAAAGGAAATCATTGATAACTTCAAGTCCCACAGCCGCGATACAGGTTCGGCTGAGGTTCAGATTGCCATCCTGACTGAGAGGATAAACGTCCTGGGAGAGCACTTCAAGCATTTTAAGAAGGATTTCAGTTCCCGCAGAGGCCTTCTTTCGCTTGTCGGAAGGCGCCGCAGACTTTTAGACTACCTCAAGAGAAAGAACATAAAGAAATACGAAGAAGTTATCGAGAAACTCAGCCTGAGGAAATAAATCCCCCGCATTCTTCCTAAGGACTCAATAATAGAATATATAGAAAAGAGGAGAGAAGATGCTTAAGGTCAAATTCGGCAAAAACGATTTAATCCTGGAGACAGGCAAGATCGCAAAACAAGCCAACGGCTCGGTTACCGTTCAATACGGCGGGACCGTAGTCCTGGTTACTGCCTGTATGTCAAAAGAGATAAGGGAGGGGCAGGACTTTTTCCCCCTGACCGTGGAATACCAGGAAAAGACCTATGCCGCAGGAAGGATCCCCGGAGGATTCTTTAAAAGGGAGGGCAGGCCTTCGGAGAGCGAGATTCTTACCGCCCGGCTTATTGACAGGCCCATCCGCCCGCTTTTCCCAAAAGGGTTCTTAAACGAGGTCCAGATCATGGCCCTTGTTTTATCCAGTGACGGAGAGAATGACCCCGATGTGCTGGCGGTAGTCGGTGCCTCGGCTGCGCTATCCATTTCGGATATACCGTTTATGGGCCCTTTGGCCTGTTGCAGGGTAGCCAGGGTAAACAACGAACTTATACTTAATCCTACTTATGCGGAGCTGGAGAGTGCCACCCTTGACGTGGTCGTCGCCGCCAACAGCAAAGGCGTGATGATGCTTGAATCTAAAGCCAAAGAGGTTTCCGAGCAGGAGTATCTGGAGGCAGTAAAGTTCGGATACGATAACCTCAAGGTTATCCTGCATATGCAGGATGAGTTCAAGCGCCAGCACGGAAAAGAGAAGGCAGATGTGGAATGCAAAAAGATCACGCCGGAATTAATGAAAAAGGTGCAGGAACTTGCCGGAGATAAATTGCAGGAAGTTTATAAATTGAGCAAAAAAGAGGAGCGCGAAGAGGCAGTTGATTTATTATACAAGGAACTTGAGGAAAAGCTTACTCAGGAAGATCATTCTGCCGCGGATATAAAGATAGCCCTGGTGGAATTGGAGAAAGAACAGGTAAGAAAGACGATAATTGAAAAGAACGTGCGCATAGACGGCCGCTCCTTTAAGGATATAAGGCCGATTACCTGCGAGGTTTCCGTACTTCCGCGCACACACGGCTCCAGTATCTTTACCAGAGGACAGACCCAGAGCCTGGCAGTTACAACCCTGGGTACAGGGGAAGACGAGCAGCTCATTGAGGCGCTGGAGGGAGAGAAATACAAATCATTCATGCTTCATTATAGCTTTCCTCCTTTTAGCGTGGGAGAAACGGCTCCTGTGCGCGGTCCCGGCAGGCGCGAAATAGGCCACGGAGCGCTGGCTGAAAGGGCACTGCAGGCGGTAATCCCAGCGAAAGATAAATTTCCCTATACCATCAGAGTAGTTTCGGAAATCCTGGAATCCAACGGTTCCTCCAGTATGGCCACTGTTTGCGCCGCGACCCTTTCCCTGATGGATGCCGGCGTGCCCATAAAGGATGCGGTGGCCGGGGTGGCACTGGGCTTAATCAAGGAAGACAAAAAGGCAGTGATATTGACCGATATTACAGGCTTGGAAGACCATTTCGGCGATATGGATTTCAAGGTTGCAGGTACCAGGGCAGGCGTTACCGCCGTGCAACTGGACCTCAAGATAGACGGTATGGAGCCGGAGCTTCTTAAGAAATGCCTTGAACAGACGCACGAAGCCAGGATGATAATCCTGGATAAGATCAAGGAGGCGCTTTCCGCTCCCCGGCAGGAACTTTCGAATTATGCCCCCCGTATAGAGATACTTAAGGTCAACCCGGATAAGATAGGCGGGTTGATAGGCCCCGGAGGCAAGACAATCAAGAAGATCATCGCGCAGACCGGAGCCGGCATAGATATAGAGGATGACGGTTCGGTCTTCGTTTCTTCCAATGACCCGGCCAAATCCGCCGAGGCCATAAAGATGATCCGGGCGATTACGGATGAAGTAGAAGTAAACAAGATATACATAGGCAAGGTAAAAAGGATTATGAATTTCGGGGCATTCTGCGAAATCGCCCCCGGTAAAGAAGGCCTGGTGCATATCTCCGAATTGTCCGATACCTTCGTAAAGAATGTGGAAGACGTAGTAAAGTTAGGCGATGAGATTAAGGTAAAAGTCATAGGCATCGATGAATTAGGCAGAATCAACCTGAGCAAGAAACAGGCTCAAGAGTAAACGCTCGTGAGAGAAAGAAGACTTAATGAAATAAAAGGCGTAATCCTGGTTGCCTGCGGCATCATCATCTTGGCAAGTCTGGTCTCCTTTACGCCCTTCGACCTTTCCTTTTACACCTCCTCCCCCAATATACCGCCCAAGAACTGGATACGCACCTTCGGAGCCTATCTTGCGGGCCTGGTGCTTTTTTTATTCGGCTGGGCAGGTTACCTTGTTCCGTTTTTCATCCTATATCTAGGCGTAAAGTTTTTCCGCCATCAACAGCCTGACCTGCGCCTGGCCAAGATAGCAGGCCTGTTTGTGCTGCTAGTTTCATTGAGTTCGCTTATCAGCCTGGTAAGCGCCCAGAACGAAGTATTCGCTTTCTCCAGGGGAGGAAGCCTGGGTTTTGCTTTCTCCAATTTAGTCGGCACTTATTTCGGCAGGCTGGGCGCTTACATTATTTTTATAACCCTCTGCGTATTGTCTTTCGTATTGGTGGCAGAGGTCCTGCTTTCTTCGTTATTGTCCGGCATGAGCCGGTCCATACGTTCGAGGATCCGCGTTCCGGAATTTAAATTCAGAAAGTCTTTTAAGGTGACCGTAGCCAAACAAACCGCTGGGGCCCAGCCAAGAGAGGCAACGGCAACAACAGCCAGGCCGAAAATAGCAATGCCGCATCAGGAGCCCGTTGTAAAGTCAACTGCCGCGGCTAGGCCGAATATCCAGATAAAGCAAAAGATAGAGGTCCCTCAGGTAAAAACAAGACCCCAGGAATTAAAGATAGGGGATTACCACCTTCCTTCGCTTGATTTACTTGATTCTCCTCCGCCTTTGGAGGCAAGGCAGATAAAAGAGGACCTGGAGGCAAACGCCAGGATCCTGGAAGAGACCCTGGAGGATTTCGGCATATCCGCCAAAGTAACCGATATTGAGCGGGGACCCGTAATTACGCGTTACGAACTTGAGCCGGCCCCGGGAGTGAAATTGAACCGCATAGTGGTTTTAAGCGACGATATTGCCCTGGCAATGAAGGCGCAGTCAGTCAGGATTATCGCCCCGATTCCCGGCAAGGGCAGGGTGGGGGTAGAGGTCCCCAATACCCAAAGCAGCATAGTCTATCTTAAAGAGATTCTTTCCTCCAAGGAGTTTGCGGGATTTAAATCCAAGCTGACCCTTTCCCTGGGCAAGGATATCGCCGGGCAACCCATTGTCGCGGATTTAGACGATATGCCGCATTTGCTCATTGCCGGCACGACCGGCTCAGGAAAAACCGTCTGCGTCAATTCGCTTATCCTTTCCTTGCTTTATAAGGCCAGCCCCTCCGAGTTGAAATTCCTGATGATTGACCCTAAAATGGTGGAACTGGCGCCTTTTAACGGCATACCGCATCTTTTATGCCCTGTGGTTACCGATGCCAAAAAGGCCTCTATGGCTTTATTGTGGGTAGTCAATGAAATGGAGGAGCGTTATCGCCTTCTGGCAAAGGCAGGGGCCAGGAATATAGAGTCTTATAACCAGAAACAGGAACAGATCCCTTATATTGTGGTCATCATCGATGAATTCGCTGACCTGATGAGCGTTTCGCGCGACCAGATTGAAAGCGCAATTACGAGGCTCGCACAGCTGTCGCGTGCAGTGGGGATACATCTGGTCCTGGCAACACAGCGTCCCTCGGTAGACGTGATTACCGGGGTAATCAAGGCAAACCTGCCGGCCAGGATCTCTTTCAAGGTCGCCTCAAAGGTGGACTCACGTACGGTCCTGGATATGAACGGTGCAGATAAACTTTTAGGCAGGGGAGACATGCTTTTCCTGCGGCCCGGAGAATCAAAGCTTATCCGTATCCAGGGGTGCCTGGTGGCGGACATGGAAATAGAGAGGATAGTGGAATTCATCAAGTCCCAGGCAGAGCCGGTTTATGATGAGGATATCCTCAAGGAGCAGGCCAGGTCCTCCCTTGGCAACGGAGAAAAGGATGAATTATACGACGAGGCCGTAAGGGTGATTATGGAAAGCAACCAGGCCTCGGTTTCTATCCTGCAGAGAAGGTTGCGGTTGGGTTATACCAGGGCAGCCAGGATTATTGACACGATGGAACAGGAAGGGTTGGTAGGTTCTTTTGAGGGCAGTAAACCCCGCCGTATTCTGGTTGACAGGGAAGAATGGCTCCAGAAGGAAATAATGGGAGAGGAGAAAGAATAAACAATGGAGTCGCAGGGAGAAAGATTAAAACGCAGCCGCCTGGAAAAAGGCCTGACTCTTGAGGATGTGCATAAAAAGACAAAAATCCATCTTGATGTGCTCAAATCCCTTGAGGAAGATAGCCTCATCAATCTGGATCCTATATACGCCAGGGGTTTCCTGAAGATATACTGCAAATTCTTAGGGCTGGACATTAACGAGTTCATCAAGGAAAATAAAGAGAAGCCCCCTTTTTTAGTAAAATCCGGACAGAGCGCTTATCTATCCGGCACCTCAAGCATTAAAAAGGATTATTCCGCAAGGATTGTCTCGCTTGCCAAGCGTCTGCCCATAGGGAAAATAATCGTTATCGTCATTGTTATCGCGCTTGCGGCGTGGGTATTTTCTATAGGTAAGAATATAGCCGGAAAGCTGCGCCGCAGTAGAAGAGATTCTGTTTCCAGTTCCCTAACCCTAGCGCAGAAAAAAAGCCCTTCTTCAAAGATAAAGTCCCAAGGTCCTGCCGGCGATGTCGTACGGGAACGCAGGCAAAGCAGCTCCGGGGTGAAATTAAGCATACGCGCCAGGGAAGACTGTTGGGTCCAGGTAGCAGTGGACGGCAGGCTCCTGGCCAGGAATATGCTGCGTAAAGGCAAGACCGAGACCTGGCAGGGAAAGGAAAAAATCGAGTTTTCCCTGAGCAATGCCGGAGCCGTATACCTGGAAGTGAACAATAAATCCATACCGTCAATCGGCAGGAAAGGCCAGGCAGTCAAAAACGCCCTCGTTAACAAAGAAGGCCTGATTAGCATTTCAAAATGATAGTTTTAAGTAAAAATAGCTCCGTTGCAATTCCCAAACCAAAAGTAGGAATACTTAGTTTAGGCTGTCCCAGGAATCTGGTAGATTCCGAGAGTATCCTTTCCGGGCTTAGCCGTAAGGGATACAGGGTCGTTGATATGGAGGATGCCGCAATCGGCATAGTGAATACCTGCGCGTTTATAGACGATGCCAAGCGCGAATCCATAGATTCCATCCTGGATATGCTGGCGCTCAAGAAGAAGGGCAGATTGAAGAAGGTAATAGTCTACGGATGCCTGAGCCAGCGGTATAAAGAGGAACTGGCAAGGCGGCTGCCCGAAGTAGATGCATTCATAGGCAGGATATCTCCCGAGCCCGGGGCTGATTGCGTGTTGCTTACTCCCGCGCATTATCGCTACCTTAAGATTTGCGAGGGGTGCATAAATAATTGCAGTTTTTGCGTAATTCCCAGGATAAAGGGTAAATTCACGAGCGTAGGCATGGAGTCGCTCGCAGCCAGGGTCAGGCAATTGGACAGCCTTGGGGTAAGGGAGCTTAATATCGTCGGACAGGACATAACCGGTTACGGCCTGGATTTATACGGGGAGTACCGGCTCTGCGCATTGCTTAAGAAAATCATCAGGCACAATAAGAATATCGGCTGGTTCAGGCTGCTTTATTTGTATCCGAGCCGCATTACCGAGGAGCTTGTAGACTTAATCAAGGATGAAGGGCGGCTATGTAAATATATCGATATGCCCATACAGCATATAAATGAGCGCATATTGAAACTGATGGGCCGACTGACCTCCAAAAAGGAAATTATAAAGACCATAGAAATGATAAGAAAGAAGATACCGCGGGTAACCTTGCGTACCTCTGTTATCGCGGGATTTCCTTCTGAGACAGAAAGTGAATTCAAGGAATTGGTTGATTTTATCCGCGAATATAAATTCGAAAGGCTTGGGGCTTTTGTTTATTCCGCCGAAGAAACTACGCCTGCGCAGGCGCTTCCGGGGCAATTGCCCCACAGGATAAAATCACAGCGTTTCGATGGAATCATGAAGGTTCAGCAGGATGTGTCTTCCGAGATAAACCGCAGATACCTGGGATGCACCCTGGAGGTCATTATCGACGAAGAAGAAAGGGACGGCTACCTGGGCAGGACGCAGTCCGATGCACCGGAAGTAGACGGGCTGGTTTATGTCAGCTCCGAAAGAAAACTTAAGGCCGGAGAATTCGTGAAGGTAGCCATAAACGATACGCTTGAATATGATTTAGTAGGGAGGGTAGCTGAATGAATACCGCCAATAAAATAACCATATCCAGGATAGTACTGGCTTTTATATTCATGTGTTTTATATTCATCCATGCGCTCTGGGCCAAGGTCCTGAGCCTGTTTATCTTTATACTGGCCGCCCTTTCCGACTTTCTGGACGGACGTATCGCCCAGAAGAGGAATATGGTCACGGACTTCGGGAAATTAATGGACCCAATCGCAGACAAAATACTGGTAATCACCGCCTACGCCGTCTTTGTGCAGATGCAAATAATAGAGGCCTGGATGGTTATCATCATCATCTCCAGAGAAATAGCGATTACTTCTCTTAGGATGTTCGCGTTAAATAAAGGCAAGGTGCTCTCTGCGGCAAGGGCAGGCAAGCATAAGACCGCCTCTCAAATGGCTGTGATCTTTTTGATCCTGAGCTTCATTGTTTTTAAAGAAACCATGCTCACCTTCTTTAGCTGGAACCCGGGATGGGAAAAGTTGTTCCGGCAGGGCATCTACGTGCTTATGCTCATCACCGTCAGCGTCACCGTCTATTCGGGATTGCGTTATCTATGGGATAACCGCAAGATTATCACCAGCAGGTTGTAATTCTCTCCGGGGCCCATGTCTAAAACCATAGCGATTTTATTCGGCACCTTTTTCGGGATAGGGTACCTTCCTTTTATCCCGGGAACCTTTGGCAGTATGGCAGGCGTTGTTTTATTCTACCTTTTTAATGCCAACACGGCAGCTTATATCCTGTTTACCTTTATTTTAATTATCCTGGGGATTTTAATCGGCAGGAAGATAGAGGAGATTTTCGGGCGCAAAGACCCTCCCTGCGTGGTGATAGATGAGGTCGCGGGCATGCTGCTGGCACTGGTTTTTATCAAGCCGGATATCAAGCTTGTAATACTGGGGTTTGTTTTCTTTAGGCTCTTGGATACCCTCAAACCTTATCCCGCAGGAAGATTGCAGGGATTAAGAGGAGGTTTGGGGATAGTTACTGACGACGTTGTGGCAGGTATCTACACCAACCTTATCCTTCATGCGATATTGAAATTCGCCTCTTTTACCGCTTCGTAAACCGCTCCCCCGGGAGCGAGCGTGCTTTTAAAAAGCACGAGCTTGTCTACGCCAAATTCAAGCCTTTTACCTTCCGGCCAATTCTTTAACCCCTCGATTTTCTCGCTGAGTTCCTTACAGGCATTCGTTGAGCCGACCCTACCGATGGTTATATGGGCGCTAAAGCCGCGTTTTTCCCTGGGGATGCCTAATTTATCCGTTCCCTCTTCCAATTCCGCAGCCAGTTTGCTTGCCAGGTTATCCTTATCCTCAACTCCTACCCAGATTACGCGCGGCCATCTTACTTTGGGAAAGGCGCCCACTGAGGATAAGGCCAGGACAAACCTTCGTTTATCCCCGGTTACCCGGACCAGGAGTTCTTTTATGCGCCCTATTTTTTCTTCGTTGATTTCACCGAGGAATTTCAGCGTAAGGTGGATGTTTTCCGGCTTGACCCATTTTACTTCGGCAGCCAAGGGTTTGAGCTGATCCTGCAGCAGCCTGAGCTCTTTTTTTATAGCGGGAGGCAATTCAATGGCGATAAAGGCGCGCATACAATAGTTCCAGGGCTTTCAGGGATGCCTTTCTTCTGACGGCTCCGCGGTTGCCTTTGAAAAGGAACCTTCCGCAGGTTGTCTTTTTTGCGCTGCTTACGGCGATGAAGACGGTACCGACGGGCTTGTTTGGAACTGCTCCTTTCGGTCCGGCTATACCGGTAGTGCCTATACCGAAATCGGAAGCGGCTTGCTGCCTGACGTTCTTTGCCATGCGTTTGGCTACGCCGGAAGAAACAGCGCCCTGTTTTAAGATTAAAGACGAGGGTATCCTTAACGCCTTTTCTTTGGAACGGTTACTGTAGGTAACCAGCCCCAAAATAAAATATTCGGAGCTTCCCGAAAGCTGCGTGAGAATGGCGCAGAGCATCCCTCCGGTGCAGGATTCTGCAACGGCCACGGTTTTTTTGCTCCGGGCAAGAAGGGCGTGAATCCGCGGGATTATTTTCTCCATAAAACATATTATAGGAGTTTTTAAAGGTATTGACAAGGCCAAATTCCCTGTTATAATACTTTTAGATTAATCTTCAGGGCAAGGTGTAATTCCTGACCGGCGGTTAAGCCCGCAAGTTGCGCCTTTGGCGCGACAGATCTGGTATAATTCCAGAGCCGATGGTCCCGATTCTCAAAAGATATGTCGGGGAAAGTCCAGATGGAAGAAGATTGATAATCCATGCCCGAAGATCATCTTCGGGTCTTTTTTTTAAATGAGCAGACATTTTATGGAGCACCGCAGGTGCGACATAAAATGTAGCTGCTTTAATGATTAAAATTACCAACGTCTGCGAATTAACCCAGCACTAATTTTCTATAGCTTCGTGGCCATAAGAAATTAGTGCTGGGTAAGTTCGCACAAGCAAGAAATAGAAAGGATTGACTTATGTAGCCCTGCGGACTCCATAAGTCAAGCGCTAAATTATGTTTAACACAATCCAGGAAATATTAGAAGATTTAAAGAATGGCCGCATGGTCATCGTGGTTGACGATGAAGACCGGGAAAATGAAGGCGACCTGGTTATGGCCGCTTCTTTTATCAGGCCGGAACACATAAACTTTATGGCAAAACACGGCAGGGGTCTTATCTGCTCGCCTATGGAGGAGCACAGGCTCAAGGAGCTTGAGCTTACGCCTATGCTTTCAGAAAGCGGTTTGGGCCGCAAGGACCCGTTTTCCACTGCCTGGATGATTTCCACGGACGCAGCCAAGGGCGTGACTACGGGTATCTCTGCGTATGACAGGGCGCGTACAATCGAGGTCCTGATTAACCCCCAGACTAAACCGGAAGACCTGATCAGGCCGGGGCATATCTTCCCCCTTAAAGCCAGACCAGGCGGGGTGCTGGTACGGGCAGGCCACACCGAGGCTACGGTGGATTTGATGAAGCTGACAGGGCTTTATCCCGCAGGCGTTATCTGCGAGATTATGAATGATGACGGCTCTATGGCCAGGCTCGGCCAATTACTTTCTTTCTCCAGGCAGCACAACTTGAAAATATGCTCTATCGCTGACCTGATCCAATATCGCAGGCGTTCTGAGAGGCTGATAGAAAGGATTACGCAGACCACCCTGCCTACGGAATCAGGCACGTATCAACTTATCCTTTACCGCGACCTTATCTCGGGTAAGGTGCATACTGCGCTGGTGATGGGCCAGTGGCGCGACGAACCCGTCATGGTGCGGGTCCACTCCGAATGCCTGACCGGAGACGTATTCGGCTCTCTGCGTTGTGACTGCGGCAGGCAGCTCAAAAAAGCCATGCAGCTTATTGCCGAAGAGCAAAAAGGAGTAGTGCTATATATGAACCAGGAAGGACGCGGTATAGGCCTGGTTGATAAAATACGCGCATACGGCCTGCAGGATAAAGGTATGGATACGGTAGAGGCAAATGAGGCGCTTGGCCATAAAGCGGACTTGCGGGATTACGGTATAGGTGCGCAGATATTGGCGGAGCTGGGAATAAAGAATATACGCCTGCTTACCAATAATCCGCGTAAGATAGTCGGCTTAGAGGGGTATGGCCTGAAGGTGGTTGAGCGCCTGGCATTAGAGGTTGAACCCAATCCGCAGAACTATAAATATCTTAAGACCAAGAAAGAGAAGCTTGGTCACGAATTGAACCTGGAATAAGAAAGCCTCGGCCCAAGGCGGGGCTCATTTAACACCCGAACCTATCGGCACGTTTGCCTATAGGAAGGCAAACACCTTGCCCTAAAGGATAGGCAAGTGCGCCACTGGTGTGGCGAGTGCGCTTTTGTAAAAGCGATGATTCGGTATGTGCTTTCTGCACAATACCCGAACCTATCGGATGGTTCGGTATGCGCTTCTGCGCTAACACCCGAACTTACCGGTACCTTGCCCTAAATGATGGGCAAGTATCCTGCTTTCTGCGGGAATGGTTCGGTACGCCCTTTATGGGCTAACACCCAAACTTATCGGATAGTTTGGTGTGCACTTTCTGTACAAGGAGGGAAAGATGGTAAAGAGTATTGAAGGTAACCTGGTCGCAAAGGGCAAGAAGTTTGCCATAGTGGCCTCGCGTTTCAATGATTTCATCACCAAGGAGCTTATCGCCGGCTGCGTAGATACATTGGTTCGTCACGGCGCTCTCGAATCGGACCTTGTCTTAAGCTGGGTTCCTGGAGCATTCGAAATCCCGGTAGTAGCGCATAAACTGGCTAAATCAAAATCTTATGATGCGCTTATATGCCTGGGTACGGTTATCCGCGGAGCCACGCCGCATTTCGATTATATCGCGGCAGAGGTAGCAAAGGGTATAGCCAAGGTTTCCCAGGACACGGGGCTTCCCGTGATCTTCGGGGTAATCACCGCCGATACCATCGAACAGGCAATTGAGCGTGCAGGCACTAAGGATGGTAATAAAGGCAGGGACGCTGCACTGTCTGCCATTGAAATGGCGAATCTCATAAATCAGATAAAGTGAACCGATGCGAAAACGTACCCGCGCCCGAGAGTTTGCCCTGCAGATACTCTATCAGATAGACATAACCGCTCAAGAACCTGATTCGGCGCTGGAGAATTTCTGGCAGGCCCATGCAGAGGAGGAAATTGATAGTGATGTGCGCGAGTTTACCGCGTCCCTGGTTAACGGAACGTACCAGAAGAGGCGCCAGATAGATTCGGATATTGCCAAGTATGCTGCCAATTGGCAGCTTGAGCGCATGGCAGTGGTAGACAGGAACATCCTGCGGCTGGCAAGCTATGAGTTGCTTTTTCGTAAAGATATCCCTCCCAAGGTATCCATCAACGAGGCAGTGGATCTGGCCAAGAAATATTCCGGCCCTGAGGCGGGTAAATTCGTAAATGGTGTTCTGGATAAGGTGAGACTGGAGAATGCGAACAATGATAAAGGCAGCTGATCTGCATATACATACGAATCTCTCGGATGGCACTCTTTCTGCGAAGGAACTCATTAAAGAGGCCAAAAAAGCCGGCTTGTCCGCAATCGCGTTTACCGACCACGACATAGTCGATGGTATTGATGAGTCTATTACTATCGGCAGGCAGGAGGGGGTAGAGGTATTGTCCGGTATTGAATTAAGCGCAGAGCATCACAGGAGAGAGGTGCATATATTGGGGTATTTGATCGACCACAATAATCAAGGGCTCCTGGACAGATTAAAGATCTTAAGGTCAAACAGGATAGAGCGGGTTAATAGGATGGTTGCCAAATTAAATGAGATGGGCCTAAAGCTGGATGCGCAAGAAGTCTTTGCTATAGCCAATAGAGGGACTGTGGGCAGGATGCACATCGCCCTGGCCATGGTCAGAAAAGGATTGGTGGCCAACACGCAGGATGCCTTCAGGAGATACATAGGAGATAATTCCCCCGCCTACGTTTTAGCTTTTCGCCTTTCACCCGAAGAGGCGATAAACCTTATCCGCTCCTGCGGAGGGGTACCTGTTTTAGCCCACCCTTATCTGGTGGATAGCGACGGGTTTATCCCGCAACTGGTGGATTCCGGATTGATGGGGCTGGAGGTTTATTATCCGGAACACTCGCCTACGATGGTTAACTTTTATCTGGATATGGCAAAGGATATGGGTCTTTTGGTAACCGGAGGCTCGGATTTTCACGGCAGTGCCAAGCCGGAAGTAAAGCTGGGTTGTATCAAGTTGCCTTACGAATTGGTGGAACAGTTGAAATCCAAATGCCAAAAAACATGAAAAACAGCCGCATTTATTATATGGATATTGCCAGGAAACTGGCTTTAAAGGCAAGGGGGCGCACCTCTCCTAATCCCATGGTCGGAGCAGTAGTGGTTAAAGCGGGAAGGATCATCGGCCGCGGTTATCATGAGAAAGCTGGACTACCGCATGCCGAGGTCATTGCTTTGACTCAAGCAGGTAAAGACAGCAAAGGAGCCACTCTTTACGTTACCCTTGAGCCATGCGCGCATTTTGGCCAAACTCCTCCCTGCACAGACGTAATAATCAAAAGCAAGGTAAAAGAAGTAATTATAGGCATGGTTGACCCGAACCCATTAAACAATGGCAGAGGGATTAAGATGCTACTGGACAATAAGATAAAAGTAGAGCTCGGTGTCCTGGAAGAAGAGCTAAGGGCTATGAACGAGCCTTTTATAAAGTATATCGTCAAAAAAATGCCCTTTGTTACCGTTAAAATAGCCGAATCTTTAGACGGCAAGATAGCTACGCATACCGGGGATTCGAAGTGGATTACTTCGGATATCTCCCGCGGTTATGCCCATCGCCTTAGGGGTAATTACGACGCGGTAATGGTAGGCGTCAATACGGTATTGAGGGATAACCCTAAACTCGATGCCTGGTTTTCCAGGAATAACCCGGTCAAAATAATAGTGGACAGCCAGTTGAGTACTCCCCCGAATGCAAACTTATTCTCTCAGAATAATAAAACCGTGCTTGTTACCCTGCCGATCGGGCCTGGTCAGACCACTGAAAACAGGGCCCTTCTTTCCCAAAAAGCCAGGATACTGGAAGTCAAGGAGAGGGCAGGTCAGATAAATTTATCCGATGCAATGAAAAAACTGGCCCGGTTAGGGATTATTAATGTGCTGGTTGAAGGCGGAGGCACACTGGTAGGCTCCCTTTTTGACGAAGGCCTGGTAGACAAGGTCATATTCTTCATCAGCCCCAAGATAGTAGGCGGTAAAGAGGCGATTAGCTCGGTAATGGGAAAAGGCGTGTCTCGCATAGACAAGGCCATAAAATTAAGAAAATTGAGATTGAGGCGTATGGCCGAGGATATACTGGTTGAAGGTTATGTTTAGCGGAATAATCGAAGAGCTTGGGAGCGTAGCCGGGATATCGGCCAGAGGCGGCAATACGCTATTTACGATAGAGGCAGAAAAGGTATTGCAGGAAACAAAAACCGGAGACAGTATCGCCGTAAACGGCGTATGCCTGACGGTGGTGGCTATTCGGGCGCCCAGGATTTCCTTTGAGGTCTTGGCGCATACGCGGCAAACTACCAACCTGGGGTTTTTGCGGATCGGAGAAAAAGTCAATCTCGAACGCAGCCTCAAGGTGGGAGACAGGATTTCCGGACATTTTGTCAGCGGGCACGTTGACTGCGTGGGTTTAATACGCAGGAAATTCTTTCGAGCAGCCAATCCTTGTTTTGAGATTGCCCTCCCAACTGGCCTTATGAAGTATTGCCTCCCCAAAGGCTCCATTGCCGTTGACGGAATAAGCCTGACTATCGCGGATAAAAAATCAGACGCATTTAGTATATACGTAATCCCGCACACCCTTAAAAACACCACCTTGGGTTTTAAGGGCCCTTCCTACGGGGTGAATATTGAGTTCGATATCTTAACCAAAAAGGATAAGAGCTGATATTGATAATCCTTCCGATTTCTGATATACTAACAAGATAAGACAAGATACCAAGCAACTTCGATATAGTGGTTGGTACCGTTTTTCCGACTCCTAATAGATAGAATGATCAGGTACCGAATGACTTCGAAGTAGCAATCGGTACCGTTTTTCCTGATAATTCAAAGATAGAAAAACAAAACAAGGTACCGAATAACTTCGAAGTAGCAGTCGGTACCGTTTTGCCGACTCCTAATATATAGCAAAACGGGGCGTGGCTCAGCTTGGCTAGAGCGCAGCGTTCGGGACGCTGAGGTCACAGGTTCAAATCCTGTCGCCCCGACTTTAAAATGAACCTACCGGTCTCCTTGTTCAAAATCGCTTTCCCCTTCTCTATGAAAACTGCCGAGGCCAATTTGATTATATCTGGTTGAGGAAGTTATGAAAAAGCGGATGCACGTATATTTTGAAGGCATGGTGCAGGGGGTGGGCTTCAGGTTTACCGCCGTGGAAGTTGCCCGGGATTTCGGGATCGCTGGTTGGGTCAGGAACCTGGATGACGGAAGGGTCGAGGTATTGGCAGAAGGCGAAGAAGAACATCTGGAATCATTCCTCAAGAATATAACCGGCCGTTTTTCGCGTTATATCCGGGGTAAAGAAATAGAGTGGACTGAAGCAAAAGGGGAATTGAATGATTTTACAGTAAAATTCTAGCAGGGATTATCTTTGTTTAGGGATACAATAAAAATGGCCCGGGAAATTGAAAAGAAAATAGAGGAGTTGCGCCGCCAGATCCGCAGGCACGACCGTCTTTATTACCTGCGAAGCCAGCCGGAAATTTCCGATAAAGAATACGACGAGCTTATGCGTAAGCTTAAGGGCCTGGAAGAGAAGTACCCCGAATATAAAAGGAGCGATTCGCCTACTGTCAAGGTGTCCGGAGGCGTCCTGGCAGGTTTTAAGACGATCAGCCACCGCCAGAAGATGTTCTCTTTGGATAATACCTATTCTTTTGAAGAGCTTAGTGATTGGGGTGAGAGGGTGCATAGGGGTTTAGGCGCATCCGCAAGAATAGAATACGTAGCCGAGCTAAAGATAGACGGATTAAGCGCCAATATCACCTATGAAAAGGGCAAGCTGACCGTAGGCGCAACCCGCGGAGACGGCGAAACGGGGGAGGACGTAACTGCCAATATCAAGACTATCCACGCCATACCCTTAGGCTTACGGGACGGCTCTATCCCTGAGCTGATTGAAATACGCGGAGAGATTTACATGGATATCAGGGAGTTTGAGGCAATAAATAAAGAAAGACAGCAACAGTCCCTTGAGCTGTTTGCCAATCCGCGCAATGCCGCCAGCGGCTCTTTAAAGCTTCTGGATACGAAAGTCGTAGCCGAAAGAAAACTTAATTTTTTCGCTCATTCCCTGGGCGCTTATGAGGGAGTAGAAATCCTTACGCACTGGGATTACCTGCAAAAGCTGCAGGGATGGGGCCTGCGAGTGAATCCTCAGGTAAAGCTCTGCAAGGATTTAGGAGAGGCTATCGATTACTGCACGAGTTGGCAGGATAAGCGTCAGGGTCTGGATTATCAGATAGACGGCGTAGTTATAAAGGTAAACAGCATAACGCAACAGGAAGGGCTGGGTTTTACCCAGAAAAGCCCGCGCTGGGCCGTTGCCTACAAATTCCCCGCAAAGCAGGCCACTACCGTCTTGAAAAAAATACACATGCAGGTGGGTCGTACCGGAGTGATTACCCCGGTTGCAGAACTTGAGCCGGTTGAATGCGGCGGAGTAATAATAAAACACGCCACCCTGCATAATTTTGACGAAATAGGGCGCCTGGGCATAAGAGAGGATGATAGCGTACTGATTGAACGCGCCGGCGATGTTATCCCGAAAGTGGTCAAGGTCACGCAGCATAGGGGCAGGAAAGATTTTCTTGTACCGAAGGTCTGCCCTGTTTGTGACGGCAAGGTGGTAAAAGAAAAGGAAGAAGACGTGGCTTACCGCTGCATTAACCCGTCTTGCCCGGCCCAGTTGGAGAGGGGGCTTTTGCATTTTGCCTCGCGGGGGGCAATGGATATCGAAGGGATGGGAGAGGCGGTGGTCAACCAGTTGCTGCAGTTGAAATTGGTAAAGACGTTCGCCGATATCTACGGGCTCAAAGAAAAAGATTTATTGAAGTTGGAATTATTCAAGGACAAAAAGGCAAAGAACCTGCTTTCGGCAATTGAAGAAAGCAAAACCAGGCCCCTGTCCCGCCTTATATACGCATTGGGCATACGCCACGTGGGGGAAAAGGCTGCTTTTATGCTGTCCCGGCACTTCAGAACAATAGATAATTTATCGGCGGCTAAATACCAGGATTTGGTTATGATACATGAGGTCGGTCCGGTACTGGCGCAGTCAATCACGGATTATTTTTCTCTTCCCCAGACAAGGGCGTTGCTCGCAGATTTGAAAAAAGCAGATTTAAATCTCAAGGAGTCTGTCGCAGAAATAAAAAAGACCTCCCTTACCGGAAAGACCGTAGTTTTTACCGGAGAACTAAGGGAATATTCGCGTTTACAGGCAGAGGAATCAGCGCGTAAGGCAGGGGCAAATCCTTCTTCGAGCGTAAGCAGGGATACCGATTTTGTGGTGGCAGGGGAAAACCCGGGTTCAAAATACGATAAGGCAAGAAAACTGGGCGTAAAGATTATTGACGAGACGGAATTTTCCCGCCTGATAAGTCCTAAATAGCGGGCGGGATCCTCCCCCCGCTAACCTAATATATAGGGGAGGAAGGAGATGATTAGATGAAGGTCACAAGGTCACAAGGTCACAAGGTCACAAGTCTGATTATTTGTATTGCGATATTTTCTATGTTTGGTTGCGATGCCTTTGTGCGCAAGTTTACCCGTAAATCCAAGAAAGACAAAATAGCGCCAGAGGAGCTGGTCCTTGTGCCCGAGGAGTACAAGGGGCCGCAGATGACCAAGGAGCAATTGTACCGGAGGTATTTTTTGTTTTGGCAGTCATGGCAGGATGAGTTGATTTCTTCTCTTTCGCCCGGAGGTAACCGTAAGAAGCAGTTTAGCTGCTCCGATGAGGCCCTGAAGAATATGGGGCAGATGAGGGCCATGCTCGATGATAATGCAAAGAAAAAGCTGGATCGCTATATCAGCCAGACCGAGAAACTCAAGAAGGATATAAGCGCGGATATCTACGCCAGGGCAATAGATATCAACCGTCAGAGAGCCGAAGGCATAAAGAGGAATATGCTGCGCGATTTTTCTTACGACAAAATCAAGAATTCTCTGATATGATAATCAAGAAGGTTACCGTCGGCTCACTGGAGACGAATTGTTATATTCTAGTCGATGAGCTTAATAAGCAGGCCTCGCCTGCCGGCAGGCAGGCGATAATCATAGACCCGGGGGATGAGGCGGAAAAGATCAAGAGGGTATTGTCCCAGCTTGAGGCGGAACCTGCCCTGGTTATCAATACCCACGGGCACGTAGACCATGTGAGAGCGGATGACGAATTTGGCCTTCCCGTATATGTGCATGAAAAAGACGCTGCCATGTTGACCGATCCGGAGGCCAACCTCTCTAACCTTCTGGCTTCCGGGTTTTCTTCCTCCTCAAAAGTTATAAAATTAAAAGAGGGGCAGGAGATAAAACTGGGGGAGATATTGCTGGAGGTCATACATACACCGGGACACACACCCGGAGGCATATCGCTCCTTTTAAAGAAACCAAAGGAGGGCATTGTTTTTACCGGCGATAGCCTTTTCTTCCAGGGCATCGGACGCACCGATTTTCCCGGAGCAAACCACCGGTTGCTTCTTGAATCCATCAAAAAGAAATTATTTACGCTTGCGGATGACACCGTTATTTATCCGGGGCACGGGGCGGCTTCCACTATCGGTTTTGAAAAGAAGAGCCAGGGTCTCTATTAATAAAAATGCGCGAATTAGTTGAAAACCTGCTTAATTATTTGTCGGTTGAACGCGGGTTATCCGGCAATACTATTGTTTCTTACCGGCAGGACCTTGGATACTTCATGGACTTTCTGGAAAAAAACAGGATTGAATCCCTTTCCCGGGTGACCAGGGATCAGGTCGTAGATTTTATGCTTGTCCAGAAAGAAAAGGGCCTGTCGGCCAACTCTATTTCCAGGAGGCTGGCGGCAATAAAGACCTTTTTCCGTTTTCTGGTCCGGGAGCGCGTATTAAAAAACGAGCCGACCGGCCTTATCGATTCGCCAAGGCTGTGGAAGAAGATACCGGAGACCCTCTCCTTGAATGAGATAGAGTCCTTATTGGCACAACCCAACATCAGGGATAAACAGGGGATAAGGGACAAGGCGATATTGGAGACAATGTATGCTACGGGTATGCGCGTGTCGGAGGTATCCAGTCTGAAGAAAGGCAATATCAACCTGGAGATGGGGTTCTTGCGCTGCATAGGCAAAGGGAACAAGGAGCGCCTGATACCTTTGGGGCAGAAAGCGATAACTGCTTTGAAAAGGTACCTGGAAACAGCCCGCCCGGCATTATTGAAGAATAAGGAATCGGATTTCTTGTTCCTTAGCCGTTTTGGTAAAAAGATATCCCGGCAATCCATCTGGAAGTTGATAAAACGCTACGCAAGGCAGGCGCGTATAAAGAAACCGATACGGCCGCATATATTGAGGCATTCTTTTGCTACCCACCTGCTGGAGCGGGGAGCGGATTTGCGTTCGGTCCAGGAGATGCTGGGCCACGCGAATATTTCCACAACCCAGATTTACACACATATTAACAAGGACAGATTGAAGGCAATACACAGGATGTTCCATCCGCGTCCATAGAGAATGAAAAGATACCTGGATAATTTACCTTTACCGTTGCAGGAATTAATCAGTCGGGCCTCGGTACTTGCCGGAAAAGAAGGCTCCAAGGCGTATCTTGTAGGCGGTATCGTAAGGGACCTGCTTCTGGGCATAAGCAATCTTGATCTTGATTTAGTGGTCGAGGGTGACGGAATCAGCTTCGCCGAAAAATATGCGCGCTTGCTCAACGCCAAGCTTATACGTCATCACCGGTTCGGCACAGCCACCGTAATCATAAAACCGTCGCTTAAGGTTGACATTGCCACCAGTCGCAAAGAGGCCTATCCGATACCTGCCTGTTTGCCTGCCGTTAAATCAAGCACCCTTGAAGATGACCTTTGCCGCCGGGATTTCACTATAAACGCCATGGCGATAAGCATAAATAAGGATGATTTTGCCAGGTTGATAGATATCTTTGACGGGCAAAAGGACCTGAAGGAAGGCAAGATACGCGTTTTACACGAAGCAAGTTTTCTGGATGACCCCACGCGTATCCTGCGCGCCATACGTTTTGAGAAGAGGTACGATTTCCGTATTGAGAAATGGACGCTGGATTTATTAAAAAAGGCCTGTTCCCTGAATATGCTCGAAAAGGTTCAGCCGCACAGATTGCGTGACGAGTTTATCCTTAACTTAAAAGAGCCCAGCGTCTATAAGCAGCTTAAAAGGATAAAACAGTTAGCGGGCCTTAACTTCATTTGTCCCGGGCTTGATATATCTGTTCGCACAGAGAGGCTTTTTACGGCTATTAAGCGGCAGATCCTCTGGTTTAAAAAATGCTGCTCCCACAGGAGGCAGCTTGATTCCTGGCTGATTTATTTAATGGGGCTTCTTGACACATTAAGCGTCTCCGATATAGAAGGCATCTGCGAGAGATTTGCTTTTAGGAAGGGAGAGACTAAGAGGCTCCTGGATTACAGGGCCATAAAGCCAAAATTTATCTCTGGCTTGAGTTCCGGGCATATAAAACCCTGGGATATTTTCAGGATGCTCGAGCCGTTAAGTTATGAAACCGTGATTATGCTGAAGTCCAGGCATAAAAACGGCAGGTTGCAGAGGCATATCAATGATTTCTTTCGGCTTTATAACGGCATGCGCCTGCATATTTCGGGAAGTGACCTGCAAGAGCTGGGCGTATCTCCCGGCCCCGAATACCAGCGGATATTTTCCAGGCTGCTTGCCGCGAAATTAAACGGAGTGGTTAAAAACAAAGAGGAGGAACTGGCTCTTGCCAGGAAACTCATCTAACATAAAGGAGAGTAATTCAGGATGTCCAGGCACGATAAGGTAGCGGAGGCGATAAGGCAGGAAGTAAGCATGATCCTGCACGACGAATTAAAGGACCCGCGGCTGGGGTTTATCACGGTTACGCGCGTGGAGCTTACCGAGGATTTAAGATATGCCAAGATATTTTATAGCGTGTTGGGCAGCGAGCAGGAGCACAAAAAGACACAGGCGGCACTGGAGTCTGGCTTAGGATTTGTCCGGGGGCTTTTGGCACAGAGGGTCAAACTCCGGTTTGCCCCGGAAATAGCTTTTAAAGAGGACAGGTCAGGGGAATACAGCATACGCATCCAGGAGATACTGGATCAGATAAGGCAGGAAGATGAGTCTAAGAAAATTAGCCGAAAACCTAAGAAAAAGAAATAATTTTCTGATCACTACCCACACCAATATGGAAGGGGATGCCTTGGGTTCGGCGCTCGCCTTTTATAATTTGGTAAAGTCAATGGGTAAAAGCGCCAGCGTCTTCGTGGATGACAATATACCTTACGGATATGAATTTCTGCCCGGGGTTCAGGGGGTGCATAAGCCTGATAAGCGTCTAATGCGCACTAAATTTGATACCTTCGTTATCCTTGACTGCTCTGATTTGCGGCGCTCGGGCAATGCGGCTAATTTTACGCAAGGTGCCTACGCCATCAATATAGACCATCACATCAGCAATACGAAGTTTGCGGATGTCAACTGGGTCATGCCGCAGGCTGCTTCCACTACGGAGATGATCTATCGGCTCTATAAATATTTGAAGGTTAAGATAGACAGAAAAACGGCCCTGCTTCTGTACGCGGGTCTGCTGACAGACACGGGTTCTTTTCATTACAGCAATACAAGCTGGTATACCTACAGGGTAGCTTCGGAATTAGTCAAAAAGGGCATTGATGTTGCGCAGGTTTACAGGAATATCTATGAGGATGTCCCTTATCAGGATATGCAGCTTTTGAGCCGGATATTGCCCAGGATGCAGACCGCTTATGACGGTAAGGTAGTTTGGTTTGAATTAGGCAGAAAGATACTTACCAGGCGCAAGGTATGTTTTGATTTAAGCGAGCATATAATGAACTTCGGCAGGTCAATAAAAGGCGTGCAGGTGATCCTGCTTTTTAAGGAGAACCTAAAAGGCAGGGGAGAGGTAAGGGTCAATTTAAGGAGCCGCGGAAAAATAGACGTAAACAAAATCGCATCTTTCTTCGGAGGCGGAGGGCACAAGACCGCCAGCGGCATCACCATGCGCGGCAAACTCAGTGATGTCAGGGGCAGGGTATTGAATAAGCTGAAAGATTTCATCGTATGAAAGTCATATCCGGCATCAGCAGGATTAAAAAGTTCAGGAAGCCGGTTGTCGCTGTGGGCGTATTTGACGGCATGCATCGGGGGCATGCGGCGATATTGCGCCAGGCAGTCAGGCAGGCCCGTTCGAGCAGGGGGACTAGCGTCGCGGTGACCTTTTATCCGCATCCGCAGAAAAAGAAGAGCCTCTATTCGCTGGAGCATCGCCTTCGGCTTATGTCGGAGATCGGAATGGATGCCTGCGTAGTCATCAGTTTTGACAAAAGATTTTCCCGTATGAGCGCCGAAGAGTTCGTCAGGGATATCCTGATCAAAAGGCTGGGTTGTACCTATGTGTTTGTCGGGAAGAACTTCAGGTTAGGCAGAGGCGCTCGTGCAGATGCCTCCGACTTAAAAATACTCTCCAAGCGCTACGGCTTCAAGCTAAGGGCATTGAATGTAGAGAGGATAAATGGCCGCGCCATAAGCAGCACTTATATCCGCAGCCTCATAAGTTCCGGAGAGCTTTCTCTTGCCAGGAGACTGCTCGAAAGGCCGGTAGCTGTGCTGGGAACCGTGATAAGAGGTTCCTCCCTTGCTACCAAAATAGGTTTTCCCACGGCAAATATCGATCCGCACCATGAAGTATTGCCTCCCGACGGCATATATGCGGTACGGATAATATATCGCGGCCGTAACAAAAAAGGCATCTGTTATATCGGCACAAGGCCCACGTTAAAGAAAAGAAAGGAGGATAAAGGCAAGAGGCACATCGAGGTCCATATCTTTGATTTCAACAAAAAGATATACGGGGAATATCTGGAAATCCAGTTCATCAGGAAAATAAGAAAAGACAATAAATTCCGCAATATCCGCGAATTAGCCCTCCAGATAAGAAAAGACGTTTCTAAAGTCAAACACCTGCTTTCACGCCACCCGATAAGCCACAATATATAGCCACCGGTAGTTTTTCGCTACACTAGTCGTTGTATTCCATCTATTTAAGTAAATATTTAACTTGACAAATCGGAGTATTTTATCTATACTTTGATACAAAGTGGTAATAAGTGGAGTAAAGTGGTTAAGCATATAAATTAAATTATTTATGCGAAACCACCCAGCACTAATTTCTTATAGCCCTTAAAGCTATAGAAAAATTAGTGCTGGGTAAATTCGCAGACGCTCCAAGGAGCTATAACTTACGTAGCAATATAAAGTAAGTAAAAAGCTCCGTAAGTTGTCTGCTCATTTATGTTTTACGGGGAGTATCTGCACACCATAGACCGTAAAGGTCGTCTTATTCTGCCTGCCCGGTTCAGGGAAGTCTCCAAGAACAATTTCATAGAGAGGTTTGTTGTTACCAGGGGCCTGGACAAATGCCTTTTCATGTTTTCCGAAGAGGAGTGGCGCGCCCAGGAAGGAAAATTCAAGTCCATACCGTTTACCAAGCAGCAGGCGCGCGCCTTCAACCGCCTCTATTTTTCCGGAGCTCAGGAGGTCATACCGGATACCCAGGGCAGGATACTTTTACCTGCATACTTGAAGGATTTCGCGGAGATAAAGCGCGACGTGGTTATCGTCGGTGTCTCCAACAGGATAGAGATATGGTCGAAGGATAAATGGTCTGAATTTTACGGCAACACCCGGCAGTCATTCGAAGAGATTGCCGAGAAATTGATGGACATCTAATCTAACGATGGAATTACGTCAAGTGGATAACCTGCTGCATAAACCGGTGATGCTTAAAGAGGCATTGGATTATCTTAAAGTATCTCCCGGCAAGGTAATCGTCGACGCCACCGTGGGCACGGCAGGGCATGCCTTGCATATAATCAGGGACATTCAGCCGCAAGGGGCGTTAATCGGTATTGACCAGGATGAGGATTCCCTCTCCATAGCCAGACAGCGGCTGTCCGATTTCAGGGATTCGGTTACGCTCGTGCACGCCAACTTTAAGGATTTAGATACCGTATTAAAGGGGCTGAATATAAAAAAGGTGGACGGGATATTGTTTGACCTGGGTATATCCTCCTTCCAGTTGGAAAACCCGGAAAGGGGTTTTAGCTTCCAGCAGGAAGGCCCTCTGGACATGAGGCTTGACAGGAGCACTTATATCTCCGCCTACGACCTGCTCAACAATCTTAACGAAGACGAGATATCGGCTATACTGTTTCGGTTCGGCGAGGAGAGATGGCATAACCGTATCGCCCATCGCCTTATCGAAGAAAGGCAAAGGCACCCCATAAGCACTACTTCGGAGTTGGCCGGTATCGTAATGAAATCCATGCCGGCCAGGTATCGTTACCACAGGATACATCCGGCTACGCGTACATTCCAGGCAGTGCGTATCGCGGTAAACAGGGAACTGGAATCGCTGGAGTTGGCCATAGGAAAGACCTTTGACCTGTTGAATAAGAATGGGAGGCTCTGTGTCATTTCCTTCCATTCGCTGGAGGATCGCATCGTAAAGTTAAGTTTCAAAAAGGCAGCTGCCGAAGGGAAGATCAACATAATAACCCCCAAGCCGCTGGCGAGCTCCCAGGAGGAGCAAAAAACCAATCCGTCTTGCCGCAGCGCAAAGTTGCGCGTGGCAGAGAGAATATAATATGAAATTATCAAGATTTTTACCCACTGTCCTGTTTATCACCCTTTTTTCCGTGCTTTATGTCTATCAACAGACCGAGATATTCCGCCTGGCCTACGCCGGCCAGAGACAGACCTCGACATTCCAGGACCTGCTTGATAAGAACAGTGTCCTGAGATATAATATAAATAAAAATGCTTCCCTGGTAAACATCGGCAGCGGCATCTTAAGCAAGGCAGAATTCCAGATGCCCGATACTTACCGTTTGGTAAGGCTGGCTTCTTTCCGGCAGCAAGCCGGAATTAACCAGCGGCCGGCAAATGCGGACAAATTATTATCCCGTCTCTTCGGCATAAAACGGCAGGCCGAAGCAAAGACTATCAGCCCATAAACTTATTAGGTAATTGTGTATATAGGAAACTATCACCGCAGGGTAAAAGCGGTATTCTTATTCTTTCTGGTCTTCTTTATTGCCTGCATCGCCCGCCTTGTCTTTATCCAGCTTTTCCGTTCCAACTACCTGGCCGCAATCGCTAAGAAGCAGCATAATTTCTTCGTGGAGCTTGAACCGCGCAGAGGCACAATCTATGATGCCAACCTCAAGCCCCTTGCGGTGAATGTCCAGGTGGATTCTCTATATGCCTGCCCGAATTATATTAAAGACAAGGATAAAGAGCAGATAATAAGACAATTGCAGTCTATCCTGAATCTGGATTACGCCTATTTAAGGGACAGGATGTTCCGCAAAAAGTCATTCGTTTGGATTGCGCGCAAGATTACCCCGGAACAAAGCCTGGCGATAAAGAGGCTCAACATAAAGGGCCTTGATTTTATGAAGGAGAGCAGGCGCTCATATCCCAACGGTTATCTGGCCAGTCACGTTGTAGGTTTTGCCGGCATAGACAATAACGGCCTGGAAGGCTCGGAATTGAACTTCGATAGATATTTAAAGGGAGAGTCCGGCTGGGCTTTATTTTTAAGGGATGCCAGGCAAAAGAAACTCGATCTCTGGGACAAGATGGTCCTGCCGCGGGACGGTTACGACATAGTCTTGACCATAGATGAAGTAATACAATACATTGCGGAAAGGGAGTTGGATAAGGCCTATACCAGGCATCACGCCAAGGCAGCTTCCATTATCGTACTTGACCCGCATACGGGCGCGGTCCTTGCCTTTGCCTGCCGGCCGACATACGATTTAAATTATTATTCCAGGGCGTCCAAGGAACAGTTGCGCAGCCGCGCCATCACCGACATTTTTGAGCCGGGTTCCGTGTTTAAGATCGTCACCGCCTCTGCGGCGCTGGAGGAGAAGAAGGTCTCTGAGGAGGACAGATTTTTCTGCGAAAACGGCGCCTATCAGGTAGGCGGCCATATCCTTCATGACCATCGGCCGCACGGATGGCTTACCTTCCGCGAGGTTATCGAACAATCAAGCAATATAGGCACAACCAAGGTAGCCCAGATTTTGGGCCCGGATGTAGTATACCGCTACGCAAGGCTTTTTGGTTTTGGAGAAAGGCTGGGTATTGACATAAGGGGTGAGGTGTCCGGTATGCTCAAGGAGCCGCGCTACTGGTCCAAGACTTCCATAGGAGCTATCCCGATAGGCCAGGAAGTGGGCGTGACGAGCCTGCAGCTGGTAAGCGCCATGTCAGTCATCGCCAACGGCGGACAACTTATGAAACCATATGTGCTTAAGGAGGTGCGCGATAAATACGGCCAGACCATAAAGACCTTTGAGCCGGTAATGATCAGGAAGGTTATTTCCGTGGATACGTCCGACCGGGTTAGGAAGATGCTGGTGGGTGTAATCGAAGAGGGCACCGGAAAGCTGGCTCAGATACTGGGTTTCAGCGCAGCCGGTAAAACAGGGACCGCGCAGAAGCTTGAGCCCAACGGTACCTATTCGCACAACAAATTTGTGGCTTCCTTCATAGGATTTGCTCCCGCAGAGGACCCTATGATTGCCGTTGCGGTGGTTGTGGATGAGCCCCATCCGTACTATTTCGGCGGGGTAGTGGCTGCTCCCGTCTTCAAGAATATGGCCGGAGAGGTCCTAAGATACCTTAGGGCAAAAAATGAATTAGCTAACAGTGACTCTCTCAATGAAACTTAAGGAATTACTAAAGGACATAGATTACAGGATTATCCCCTCTACAGGAAAAACCGATATGGATTTGGCGGGAATCGCCTGCAATTCATCGCAAGTCAAGCCCGGTTATCTGTTTGTGGCTGTCAGGGGCCCGGATAGAGACGGGCACCTATTCATCAAAGAGGCGCTTGGCAAAGGGGCAAAGGCGATTGTCTTACAGGAGCAGGCGGTATTGGAAAATCTCGGGGGAAAGGGTAATGCCGTATTTATCATTGTAGAAAATAGCCGCCAGGCGCTGGGGAAGCTGGCAGCAAGGTTTTACGGGCAGCCCTCAAAGAAGATTAAAATAATAGGTATTACCGGAACCAACGGAAAGACCACCATATCTTATTTGATTGAGAGGTTATTGATTGAAAACGGTTCTGTCCCGGCGGTGCTGGGCACGGTAAATTACCGTTTCAAAGACGTGGTTATTCCCTCGCATAATACGACCCCCGGGGCACTTGAATTGCAGGAGATGCTGCGTAAGATGGATGATGAAGGGGTGACCCATCTGGTGATGGAGGTTTCTTCTCATGCCCTGGATCAGGAAAGGATAGCGGGCATGGATTTTTCCGCCGGCATCTTTACAAATCTCACCCAGGACCACCTGGATTACCATAAAAACATGGAAGGTTATTTTCTGGCTAAGAGCAGGCTCTTTAAGATGCTTCCCAAAAACGCCCTGGCAGCGATAAACATAGACGATCCTTATGCCTCCAGATTAATAGAGATGACCCATGCCCGGGTTATGACTTATGGTTTAAGGCCTGATTCCGACCTGAGGGCCTCCGGGATAGAATTAAGCGATACGGGTACGGATTTTGTCCTGGAGACAAAAGATAAGCGCATCAATTTCCGGGCCAAACTTATCGGCAGGCATAACGTGTATAATATCCTGGCTGCTAGTTGTTTTGGCATAGACCAGGGCCTTAGCCCGGAGCGGATAATAGAAGTTATGGAAGGTTTTACGGTGGTACCCGGAAGGCTGGAGCGTATTGAGACAAAAAGGGATTTTTCGGTGTTCGTTGATTACGCGCACACCCCGGATGCCCTGCGTAATGCGCTTGATGCGATGCGGCAGGTAGCCAAGTCCAGGGTTATTCTTGTCTTTGGCTGCGGAGGCCAGCGCGATAGGACTAAAAGGCCTATAATGGGAGAGATTGCTACGAGGCTTGCGGATTACGCGATAATCACAAGCGACAATCCCCGTTCGGAAGACCCTGTAGAGATAATGGAGGAGGTAAAATCCGGTGTTTCCGGGCGCAAAAACTACGCGGCTATCGAAGACCGTATGGAAGCGATAAAAAAGGCCCTGTCTATGGCAAGGACAAATGACATCGTGCTTATAGCCGGTAAAGGGCACGAGAATTATCAGGTCATGAAAGATAGAAGCATCCATTTTGACGACCGCGAGGCGGTGAGGGAATGTTTAAAATAGAAGATTTATTGACGGCGACTGGAGGAAGGCTTTGCGCAAAGGCAGGCGCGCCCTGCCGGCCGGCCGGCCGGCATGCCCAGATAAAAGGTATTTCCATCGATTCCAGGAAGATAAAGAAGGGTTATGCCTTTATAGCCATCCCCGGGGAGAACTTCGACGGCCATGACTTTATCCGTCAGGCGATAGATAAAGGCGCCAGCTGCATTATAAAACAAAAAGGAAAAAGGGCCCCGGCGCCGGCCAGTAAGGTTGTCTTTATAGAAGTAGGCGATACCGTAGGCGCCCTCGGAGATATCGCCAGATTTTGGCGCAGGAGATTCGATATCCCGCTTATAGCAGTTACCGGAAGTAACGGCAAGACTACGACCAAGGATATGATATCCTGGGTCCTTTCCGGAAGATTCCGCACGTTAAGAAACAAAGGCACAAAGAATAACCAGATAGGCCTGCCGCTTACCCTCCTTAATCTTAAACAGGATACGGATATAGCGGTTTGCGAGATAGGCACCAACCATTTTGGAGAGATCCGCAATCTCTGCCATATATGCGAGCCCAATATAGGGATAATCACGAATATCGGGCCTGCACACCTTGAGCATTTCAAAAAGCAGCAGGGCGTGCTCAAAGAGAAATACTCGCTTATAGAAAACCTCAAAAAGCCGTATCTGGGCATACTCAACAGTGACGATGCGCTGCTGGCGCCAAGGGCATCCGGCATCCGCAGGGCCCCTTTTATCCTTACCGTGGGATTAAATAGCGCAGCTGATTTCAGGGCCTCTGATTTGAAGATAGGCGCCAACCGGATAGATTTTAGCGTAAATAAAAAATATAAGTTTACTTTAAATACTTGCGGGCATTATAATGTTTATAATGCGCTCTGTGCGGTAGCAATAGCCAGGGTCTTTGGCATGGGTTATGCCCAGATATCGGAGCGGCTTTCGAGATTTGAATTTCCCAAAGGCAGACTAATCCTGCGGCAGGTAAACGGCATAAGCTTTCTGGATGATACCTATAATGCCAACCCGGCGTCATTCGTGCAGGCAATAGAGGCGCTGGCTAATCTCAAGGTCAAAGGCAGGAAGATTATAGTCATGGGAGATATGAGGGAGCTGGGTTGCTCTAAAGAAAGGTTCCATTTCCAGGCAGGCAAACTTGCTGCTTCCGCTTGCGACTTGTTCATAGGGATAGGCAGGCTTTCCAGGATCGCTGCCCGCGCCGCTCACCTGGCAGGCCTGGAGAAAAGAAATATATTTACCTGCATGTCCTGCTGCCGGGCAAAAGATATACTTTTTGATTTGGTGTCTCCTACTCCGGAAGATGTAATCCTGGTCAAGGGTTCGCGCCTGATGAAGATGGAGGGAATTTTTTCTACCGATGCTATATAACCTGCTTTATCCATTACACGATATAATTTCCGTTTTTAATCTCTTCCGTTACATCACCTTCCGCGCGGCCATGGCTGCTATTACTGCATTCGTAATGAGCCTTATCTTCGGACCGGTAGTTATCCGTATACTTGGGCGCATGAAAATAGGAGAGAATATCCGCAAGGAAGAGAGTGCCAGGTTATACGAGCTGCATTCAACCAAGCAAAACACCCCGACTATGGGCGGCATACTCGTAATCCTGGCAATACTAATTTCTACGCTGCTCTGGTCGGATATATTCAACCGGTACATCATCATCGCCCTGGTTACCACTCTTTGGCTGGCAGCAACAGGTTTTCTTGATGATTATCTCAAGCAGGTAAGAAAGAAATCAAAAGGGCTGACTGTTACCGCAAAACTGGTCAGCCAGACGATCCTGGGCAGCCTGCTGGGTCTGTATCTCTATTTTAATCCTCCGGCCAATACCAGGCTGGACGTGCCCTTCTTCAAGAGTTTCTCGGTGGAGCTGGGTATCTTATATATTTTCTTTGTCCTTTTGGTAGTTTGCGGCTCATCGAATGCGGTCAACCTGACCGATGGCCTGGATGGCCTTGCCGCCGGAACGGTGATTATGGTCTCTTTGGCCTTTTGCGTGCTCTGTTACGTATCCGGAAATATAAAATTCAGCGAATACCTGCTTGTGCCTTATGTCAGGGGAAGCGGGGAGCTTACTGTTTTCTGCGCCAGCATACTCGGAGCGAGCCTGGGTTTTTTGTGGTTTAACTGCCACCCTGCCTCGGTGTTTATGGGTGATGTGGGGTCTCTGGCTTTAGGCGGGGCTTTAGGGATAACCGCGGTTTTAATCAAGAAAGAACTGCTTCTTTTTGTCGTAGGCGGCATATTCGTTCTGGAGGCCCTGTCCGTGATCCTGCAGGTAATCTCCTTTAAATTGACCGGAAAACGCATATTTAAGATAGCGCCATTGCATCATCATTTCCAATTCATGGGCTGGCCTGAGAATAAGGTGATAGTCAGGTTCTGGATCGTAGGCAGTCTGCTGGCCCTTTTGACCCTGATGACCTTGAAACTAAGGTAATGTATCCTGCCTTTGGGTGGGATTCACTAAATAGTAAGCAGGTCTGTGTTCCATGCGTAACGGCGATTACTTCAAAGATAAGAAAATATGTATAGTCGGTCTTGCCCGTAGCGGGCTTGCCTGTGCCAAGCTATTGGCGCAGGCCGGTTCCCAGGTGCGCGTAACCGATAACAGATTGAATGAGGTTACCTACTGCGCAGCGCAGGAATTAAAGGCCGCAGGCATCCAGGTAGAACTGGGCAGGCATTCTCCGGAGTTCATAAAGCCAAGCCAGCTGATAGTTGTTTCTCCCGGGGTCGCAGATACTTCAGATGCGCTTGTATACGCAAGGAATTTCGGGATACCGGAAATAAGCGAGATAGAGGCTGCCTGGTTTCTTTGCCCGGCAACGGTAATCGCGGTTACCGGCACCAACGGCAAGACCACCGTAACCACCCTTATCGGAAAAATACTGGAGTCGGCAGGCAAGCGTGTTTTTGTCTGCGGCAATATCGGCAATCCTTTCTCGGGCGAAATCCAGCGGATGAAGGCAGGCGATTTTGTATCCCTGGAGATAAGCTCTTTCCAGCTGGAAAAAATTAAGACCTTCAAACCAAAGATAGCGGTGATGCTTAATTTCAGCAGTAACCACCTGGACAGGTACAAATGCCTTGAGGATTATCTGGAAGCCAAGAAACGCATCTTTATGAACCAGGAAGGGGACGATTATCTGGTTTTGAATTCCATGGAGCCCTGGTTTAAGGACCTGGCTGCCCAGGCACGCTCTAAGCCGGTATTCTTTTCTTCCGGAGTAAACGGCCTGCCTGCCGCCAGGCAAGGCATGAATCCTAATCAGGCAGCTGTCCTTGCCGTGGCTTCTATATTGGGGATAGACCAGGTTCTTTGCAAGAAGGTATTTAAGGATTTCAAGGGCGTGGAGCACCGCCTGGAAAGAGCAGGCGCAGCCCGGGGAGTGACCTTTATCAATGATTCCAAGGCTACCACCGTAGATGCGACAATATGGGCCCTAAGGAATGCTGCCAGCCCCGTAATTCTGATTGCAGGAGGCAGGGAAAAGGGCAATGATTATAAAGCGATTCTCGGCCTGGTGAAAGAAAAGGTAAGGTCTCTTATCCTGATCGGAGAGGCGCGGGAGAAAATAAAAAAGGCATTTAGCGGCTACGTTGAAATTGAAGATGCAGAGGGGTTAAAGCAGGCAGTGGAAAAGGCCTTTGCCAAAGCGAAAAGCGGGGACTGCGTATTGTTTTCTCCCATGTGCAAGAGTTTTGATATGTTTACGGACTTTGAACACCGCGGCCGGGTATTCAAGGAAGCGGTGCAGCAGCTTTGTGCGCCGGAGAGTAAATAGATGATACGCAATGTAAGGATAAATTTATTCAGTACCAGCTTAATCCTTATCTGTATCGGCGTGGTAATGATATACAGCGCTTCCGGCATCTATGCCTGGGAGAGGTATAAGGACGGGACGTTTTTTCTTAAGAGGCACTTAAGCTTCATCGCCATCGGAACGCTCCTTGCGTTTCTGGTGATGTGCATAGATTACAGAAAACTCAAGAGTTGGTCTAAACCGCTTTTGATGATTTCCCTGGTGCTCCTGCTCCTGGTCCTGATACCCGGCTTAGGCAGAGAGGTATCCGGTGCCAGGCGTTGGTTCAGGTTTAAATTCTTCAGTTTCCAGCCTTCCGAGCTGGCTAACCTGGCAGTAATTGTTTACGTCGCCGATTTTATAAGCAGGAAAACGGATTCCCTGAGATTTTTCTGGCGGGGTTTTCTCCCGCCTATGGCCGTATTGGGTTCGGTTGCGCTTTTGATTATGCTGCAGCCTGACCTAGGCACTACGGTATCCCTGGGCCTTGTGGTATTCATGATGCTCTTTGTCGCCAGGGTAAGGCTGACCCATCTTCTTTCGATTGCGCTGGCAAGCCTGCCGGTCCTTTATGTTTTAATCTTCAACGTGCCTTACAGAAGGGCGCGCATCCTGTCGTTTTTAAACCCCTGGCTGGACCCCAAAGGGTCCGGCTTCCAGATTATCCAATCGCAGGTTTCTTTAGGTTCAGGCGGCATTTTCGGATTAGGTCTGGGTCATTCCAAGCAAAAACTATTTTACCTTCCGGCCGCGCACACCGATTTTATTTTCTCCATCATCGGAGAAGAACTGGGATTGGTCGGGACAGTGGGGGTGATACTGCTGTTCATATTTTTTCTGAAATACTCCCTGGAAGTCATAAAGAACGCACCCGATAAATTCGGTTATTTCCTTGCCCTGGGTCTGGTCTTGATGATAGTTTTAAAGGCGATAGTGAATATCGGCGTATCCTGCGGGATACTCCCCACTAAGGGGCTGCCTTTGCCGTTCATAAGTTACGGAGGCTCCTCCTTTATTTTTGATATTGTCAGTCTCGGGATACTCATAAATATAGCCCGGACAGGAGAATATCCGTGAAGCCTTCGGGTAAATTGAAAATCATAGTGGTCACCGGCTCAAGCGGCGGCCATATCTTTCCGGCGTTGAGTTTCCTGGAAAAGCTGAAGGCAAAAGAAGGCGACAGGGTAGAGACGCTCCTTATACTGCCGAATAAAGAGATTAACCCTTCGCTTATACCCCAGGGGATAAACGTCCGTTATATTGACGTGTTTTATTTCAAGGAAAAACTAAGGCTCGATTCATATACGTTTGCCTGTTTGGCAGGCTTATTTAAAGGTTTCCTGAAGAGCTTTTCTATAATCTCTTCGTTCAGGCCGGATGTAGTGGTGGGTTTCGGCAGCCTGGCTTCCGTACCGGTGGTTTTGATTGCCTGGTTCCTGCGCATAAAAACCATGATTCACGAGCAAAACGTGCTTTGTGGCAAGGCGAATAAACTGCTTTCTGTCTTTGCGGACAAAATAGCGATTTCCTTTCCTGAGACCAAGCGGTATTTAGGCAATAAAGCAGGCAGGGCCATAGTCACCGGTAACCCTATACGCAGCGACTTAAAGGTTGTCTCGGCTAAAGAGGCAAGGGAGTTCTTGGGCCTTGAGAAAGATAAGTTTACCGTGCTGGTAATGGGCGGCAGCCAGGGCAGCCGTAACATAAATTTTGCTTTCCTTGAAGCCCTTTCCGGGCTTCCTGATAATAATCAGTTGCAGGTTATCCATCTGACCGGCACCCAGGATTATCCTGCAATAAGCCAGGGCTATCAGGGGCTGGGCGTGAAGGCAAAGACCATCGTATTCCTCAATAAGATGCAATATGCTTATTCTGCGGCTGACCTTGCCGTATGCCGTGCAGGGGCAATAACTATCGCGGAACTGGTGTTCTTCGGCCTGCCGGCCATACTCATACCTTATCCTTTCGTATACAAACACCAGTTTTTTAATGCCAGGACATTAGAAAGCAGGCAGGCGGCGATCATACTTGACGACAATCAGTTTTTGACCAACAGGTTAAGGACCACGATGGATATCCTTTTAAAGGATAGGCCCAAAATAGGTTCCATGCAGCAGGCGTATGCCGATATAAAAAGCAGGGATGCTTCGCTGGCCATGGTTGAAGAGCTGCGCGGCTTAATCATATGAAAATCAGGATTATTTTATTCCTGTCGGTTTTTATCTGCGTCTCTTATGTATCGGCACAGGAGCCCTGGAACGTAGAGAAGAGCACACACCTGCTGGTTTATTACAAATCGGCGGATAAATCATTCGTGCAGGAAGTCATCGACAGGGCGGAGGAGTATTATAACAGGATAGCCGATAGCCTGGGATTTAGAAGGTATGATTTCTGGCTCTGGGATAACCGGGCCAAGATTTATATCTATGATGACAGCAAACAGTATCAGCAGGAGACCGGACAACCTGCCTGGTCTTCGGGGGCAGCCCAGCCGCAGAGCAAAATAATCTATACCTTTCCTTACGCCAAGGGTTTTTTTGAGACGGTACTGCCTCATGAAATGGGCCACATCATCTTCAGGGAATTCGTGGGTTTTCAGAATCCCTCTGTGCCCACATGGCTGGAAGAGGGGGTGGCTTCTTACCAGGAGAGCTCGAAATACGCCCTGGCCAATGTACTGGTAAAGGAATCGCTCAAAGACAACAGCTTCATCGGCATCGAAAGATTAAATGCGCTAAGGCCCCATATGCTTAGCGATGAACGGCAGGTCAGGCTGTTTTACAGCGAGGCAGTAAGCATAGTAAATTATTTGATAAAGGAGTTTGGCAGCGATAAGTTCGTGCTTTTCTGCCAGGAACTCAGGGATAAAAAGGATTTCCTGCGGGCAATGAGTTATTCTTATCCGTTTTCCGATTTAGAGGAATTTCAAACAGCCTGGCTAAAATACGTAAACAAATGAAAAGGCATTATCATTTCATAGGCATCGGCGGCATAGGCATGAGCGGGATCGCCCGGCTTTTACTGGAAAGGGGGATGGTTGTCAGCGGTTCTGACCTTAAAGGGAACGCCATTACCGCGGAACTTCAAAAGCAGGGGGCAAAGATATTCATCGGCCATCACGAAAAAAACATCAATGGCGCACAGGTCGTGGTTTACTCTTCTGCGATAAAAGAAGACAACCCGGAATTAAAAAAGGCAATTGAGAGCGGAGTCCGGCTTATCAGGCGCGCGGAGGCCCTGGCAGAACTCATGGAAGACAAAACCGTCATTACCGTGACAGGCAGCCACGGCAAGACTACCACTACCTCCCTGGCCTCATTCATGCTTATCGAGGCGGGGCTGGCTCCTACTGTGGCTGTCGGAGGCATATTGAGGAATATAGGCAATAACGCCTATAGCGGCTCAAGCGATCTCTTCGTGGCCGAGGCGGATGAATCAGACGGCTCATTCCTCTACTATAGCCCCAAATACAATATTATTACCAATATAGACCGCGAACACCTGGATTATTACGGCACATTTGAAAATGCCGTAGCTGCCTATAAAAAATTCATGCTCAGGACCGCCAAAGGCGGATGCCTGTTTTGTTGCGCCGATGACATTAACCTTGCGGCAATAGCCGCAGACTATAAGGGCAAATGCGTACTCTTTGGGCTAAATAAGCAGGCCTGCCTGCCGGACAGGCAGGCGCATATCTATCCGGACAATACAAAAATCGATGGGTTGAGTTCTGAATTCGATTGTTTTTACCGGGGCAAGTTCGTGGACAGGTTCAAGCTGGCCCTGGGAGGAGAGCATAATATATCCAACGCCCTGGCCGTAATTGCCCTTGGGCTTGAACTAAAGATAGAGGTCAAATTCATAAAGAGCGCGCTTTCCAAATTTAAAGGGGCAGGCCGCAGGCTGGAGGTCAAGCTGCAGGATAAGGGACGCCTTTTTATCGATGACTATGCGCACCATCCTACGGAAATAAAGGCAACGCTGGCAGCGCTAAAGAAACTTAAAAGACGCAGGATAATCGCAATATTTCAGCCCCATCGTTATAGCAGGACAAAACTACTGCTGGATGAGTTCGCCGCCTGTTTCGGCGACGCGGATTATCTGGTCATAACAGATATCTATCCTGCCGCAGAGCCCCCTATCGAAGGGGTATCGGCGGAATTGATTTACAAGAAAATAAAGGCCCGGGACCCTTTCAAAGAGGTGTGTTTTCTACCCAAGGACAAGATCGTTACTCATATCCGCGGTATTCTACGGCCGGATGACCTGGTAATTACCCTGGGCGCCGGAGACATAGTAAAAAAATGCGATGAGCTGGTGGCGATATTTAAAGGGAAAGGTTAAGAGCAAAGAGCCGTTAAGCAAATGCTGTACCTTCCGGATAGGGGGGCCGGCGGATTTATTCATTGAACCGCAGGATACCGAGGAGTTGAAATTAATACTGCGGATGAAGAAGAAGTATAAATTTCCGTTTTATCTGCTCGGTGCAGGGAGCAACCTGTTGATTGACTCATCGGGGCTTGGCGGGGTAGTGGTGCGTCTGAACAGCCCTGAATTCAAAAAGATATCCTTTCGGGATAGCACGGTGGAAGTTGCGGCAGGCGCGATGCTGAATAAATTGGTAAGAGACTCCGCAGGAGCCTCCCTGTCAGGCCTGGAATTCCTTATCGGCGTGCCCGGCACAGTAGGAGGTGCCCTGGTAATGAATGCCGGCCAGGCAAAAGGGGGGTTCGCTATAGGAGATCTGGTTGAGTCCGCCAGGATTATGGATTATAATGCTAAAATAAGGACATTGAGAGCTAATAATATAAAGTTCGGATACCGCTCCTCCAGCCTGTCCAAATATATAATTTTAAGCGCGAGGTTAAGGCTCAGGAAAGAAGACAAAAAAAAGATTAATTTACGCATCGCGCATTTTTTACAGGAGAGGCGTAAAACTCAAGGCCATTCCCTTGCCAATGCCGGCTGCATATTTGCCAACCCCGCTTCTCTATCCGCAGGCATGCTCATCGATTGCTGCGGGCTTAAAGGGAAAAAGAGCGCGGGCGCAATGATTTCCTTAAGGCATGCCAATTTTATTTTGAACAGGGGCAATGCCACCTCCGCAGACGTCTTAAGGCTGATGGATCTTGCCAGGAAGCAGGTTAAAAAGAAGTTCGGCTTATTGTTAAAACCGGAGATAAAGATATGGCAATGACTTTACGGGGCAATGACCAGTTAGGCAAGATCGGCATCCTGATGGGCGGCCCTTCGAGCGAACGGCAGATATCCCTGAAATCAGGAAAGGCAGTTTACGCTGCGCTTAAAGATGCCGGGATAAACTGCGTCGCTATCGATATACAGACAGACAGCGAAGAGGAGAACATAAGGCTCATCGGTTCTTACAAGATAGATTGTGCCTTTGTGGCCCTGCACGGGGAATTCGGGGAGGATGGCCGGATACAGGCCATACTGGACAATATAGGCATTCCTTATACCGGCTCAGGGGCCAGGGCCAGCAGCCTTGCTATGGATAAAATCGAGTCGCGCATAATATTTTCGCAAAACGGCTTGAAGGTCCCCGCATGGCAGGTGCTGGATAAGGCGAGGTTTAAACCGCAGGGCGGATTCAAGGCAAAGTTTAATTTTCCCCTGGTAGTCAAGCCTTCCAGTCAGGGCTCAAGCATCGGTCTATCCATCGTCCAGGACATGCAGGGATTGAATAAGGGCATTGAGATTGCCTTTGGGTTTGACCGCAGGATAATCATAGAAGAATACATAGAAGGCAGGGAACTGACGGTGGGGATTATGGAAGAGAGGGCGCTTCCCGTAATCGAGATAGTCCCCAAGAATAAATTCTTCGATTATGAGGCGAAATACATCTCAGGCATGACCGAATACATAGTGCCGGCAGAATTAGAAAAGGATATTGCCGTAAGCGTACAGAAGGCAGCACTGGAGGCACAGAGGCTCCTGGGTTGTTCCGGCTGCTGCCGCGTAGATATTATCCTGAGTAAGAACAATGTCCCATTCGTACTGGAGGTAAATACCATACCGGGCTTAACTTCCACTAGCCTTCTGCCAAAGGCAGCGCAGGCCGTGGGCATAGGATTTACCGAACTCTGTTTGAGGCTTATCAGACTGGCATATGAAAAGAGGCATTCCGAAATCAGCCGTTAAGATTCTGGTCCTGGCGGCTATTATCCTTTCAATCATATCGTGGGTCATAATCTCTTTGGGGCGCATGGTGAGCTCCTGCGAGTATTTAAGGATAAAAGAGGTAATGACTAACAATAGGGAGGCCGTTGACCTGGGTTATCTTAAAGGCCGCAACACATTTGCTATTGACTTGAATAAGGAATCAAGGTATATATTAGAAAATTATCCGGGCTATAGCAGGGTCAGGGTAATCAGGGTTTTTCCTAACCGCCTCTTTGTGGATTTTAAACCCAGGGTGCCGTTGGCCTACGTCAGGCTCTATAAATATTTTTACGTAGACCAGGACGCCGTGCTGGTGGATGCTGGCTATTCCGGGCAGAATATGGACCTGCCGCTTATCGTAGGCCTGGAAACCAGGATTTTCGGGCCGCGCTCCGGCAAGAAGTACGACATAAAAGAACTGCGGCTGGCCCTGGACATAATCAAGGGGTTCGCCAAATACAAACCGCTTGCCGAATACAAAATAAGGAAGGTTGACGTTTCCAGCCCGGACAACGCCTCCTTATTCATCGTGCCTGCGCAGGCCTTGCCTGCCGGCAGGCAGGCGCAGGTGCCGGAGAGTAATATCAAACCCGTCAGTTTGCCTGCGGCCATAGAGATAAAATTAGGCCAGACTGACGTAGCGGAGAAAATGGATATCTTAAGCAGCGTCTTCGCCCAGGCGAAAAACGATTTAAGCAGGATAGTTTATATAGACCTGCGTTTTAAGGAACCGGTTTTGAAATTAAAAGATGCTAAAAAACAGTAATATCTGCACTCTGGATATAGGCTCCAGCAAGATCGCCGCCTGTGTTGCCCGCGTCCATTCCGGAAGCATCAGCAGCCTTGTTTTCGAGGATGTCCCTGCCAGGGGGATAAAAAAGGGAGTGGTCACCGATTCCCTGGATCTTATCGGTTGCATCGGCAAGGTCTTGAAGACCATCAAGGAAAAATCCGGAGTAAATATAAAGTTTTTGCACGTCAATATTTCAGGACAGGATATCGTCACCAAGCACAGCCGGGCGATCATCCCCCTTGCGGAGAGGGGTAACAAGGTCATTGCCTTATCGGATATAAACAGGGTAAACGAGCAGGCCCGCATCCTGGGTTCAAGCCTCGAAGAGGAGATCATCCATCAGATACCTTTCGGTTATTCCATAGATTCTAAAAGCGATATCCCAAACCCCATCGGTTTATACAGTCATAAACTGGAGGTTGACCTGTTCCTTATATGCGGAAAGTTATCCTGCCTTCAGTCATTAGGCCGCGTAATCAACCAGGCCGGCTACGAAATAAAAAAGATACATTTTACGGGCCTGGCAACCAGCCGGGCAGTCTTTAGCCAGGGGTTTGGCGACGGGCTAAACGTCTTTTGCGATATAGGAAGCGATATCACGGAGCTTCTTATTTTTCAGGGCGGGGTGCTAAAAGATATAAAGATCCTGCCTTTGGGCGGGGATGACCTGACGCAGAAGCTGGCAGAGGCATTAAAACTTCCTTTTGAGCTTGCGGAGGACGTAAAAAGGTCTTACGGGTTAATCGGAGACCCGGCCCAGGTAAGAGAGGACAAAGAGATACTTATCAGAAAGAACAACATATACCGTCCGATAAGGCAACGGGATATCTGCGAGATACTCAATAACCAGGCCAGGGACATCTCTCAGAGAATAAGGGATACGCTGGAGCCGGGCATAAGATGCGAACATATAAATAACTTTGTAGTTGCGGGCAGGACCGTTTTGACAGAAGGTTTCATAGAAAAACTGGAAGGTGTTTTGGGCATATCCGTAAAACTCGGCAGGGTGGGCGACCCGCATGTCTTTTCGCTTTTGAACAAGGCCAACGCCATCTCCGGATCGCGTTACCTGACCTACCTGACCTGCTTAGGCATGATTTATGAAGCAATGCAGCAGTCCGCTATTCCATTCTCCCTTAATGTATCGGCCAAACAGGCCAGGCTACCAGGATTTATCAGCCGCATCAAAGAAGTCTATCAGGAATACTTCTAATTTCAGGTAAATCTCTCTTATAACTGCGAAGGAAGCAGGGAATGGTCCTTGATTTTCTATTGATTGACCAATACGGTTTATTATGTATAATATAATATTCAGAAATATCATGGTCAAAGACAATATCCTGGAGATAGATAGACGCATCGCCTCGGCTTGTTCCAGAAGCGCTCAGGCACCTGATTCCGTAACCATAGTTGCGGTGACCAAGGGCAGGGCTGCGGACCAGATAAAGGAAGCCATAGGCGCAGGCATAGCCGATATAGGCGAGAACAGAATCCAGGAAGCTCTTTTGAAATATAACGATATAGGCGATAAGCCGGTAAAATGGCACATGGTCGGCCACCTGCAAACTAATAAAGTAAGGCAGGCAATAAAAATATTCGACCTTATCCATTCGGTAGACAGCCTGGAATTAGCCGCCCGTATCGATAAGGAATCCTCAGGGATAGGCAAACGGCAGGATATCCTGATGCAGGTCAATGTTTCCGGGGAAGCGACTAAATTCGGGTTTGGCACCACAGAGGCCATAAGGGCAGCTGCGGAGATAGCCGGGCTTAAGAATATAAATCTGAAGGGCCTGATGACCATTGCGCCTTTAGTAGATGAGCCGGAAAAGGCCCGTCCCTATTTTAAGCAATTAAGGCAATTGAAAGACAGGATCAACGGCTCAGGGGTTACGGCTCAGGGGTTACGGATTTTATCCATGGGCATGAGCGATGACTTTGAAGTTGCCATCGAGGAAGGCTCCAATATGGTCAGGCTCGGGAGGGTGATCTTTTCCCGCCAATAATTTTAATCGGGGGGCGGGATCCCGCTTCAGGGGGGCTTTCTAAGGAATCAGGAGAAGATGCGATGAAAGAAAAGACAGGGATTATCGGTTTCGGCAATATGGGCTCCTGCATAGCCGGGCGCCTGGCTCCTTTCTTCGAGGTAAGCGTCTTTGACAAAGACAACCTCAAAACCAGCAATGCCAAGGGCCTAAGAGTCTGTCCGGGAATCAAGGAGTTGGTTGCGGCAGCGGAGATATTGATATTGGCAGTCAAGCCGCAGGATATCGATGCGGTCTTGAAGGAAATAAGAGTCCAGCTAAAGGGGCAGTTGATAATCTCTATCGCCGCGGGGATAAGCACGCAGCATATTGAAAAGATGCTGGGCCAGGTCCGGGTAATAAGAGCTATGCCGAACCTCGGGGCCAGGATTTCGGAATCGGTGACCTGTCTATCGAAAGGCAGCTTTGCCCAGTATGATGACCTGCAGCTGGCAGAGGAGCTCTTCTATTATCTGGGCGTAACCAAGGTTATCGACGAGGGTCTGATGAACGCGGCTACCGCTATTTGCGGCAGCGGGCCGGCATACATATTCGATTTCATAGAGTCCGGCTCCCTTGAGCCGGAGCATATCGCGGAGCATACCAGGCACGATCTCATACGCCGCCTGGAAAAGGCAGCCGAGGAAATAGGATTTAACCACGAAGATGCTACTTTCCTGGCTGCAAATACCGTCAACAGCAGCATAAACCTGTTGAACAAAACAAAGATTTCCGCTTCCGAATTAAAGAGGCAGGTCGCCTCTAAAGGAGGCACTACGGAAGCGGCGCTGGCAGCCATAAGCAGGAGCGGTTCCTGGGATGATGCGGCCAAGGCAGCGTTAAGGCGGGCAGAGGAACTTTCAAAGAGAGGATAGGCATGGGAAGGATAGGCATAATCGGCGGCAGCGGTCTTTATAACATCGAAGGCATTACTAACGTAAAACAGGTGTCGGTGAAGACGCCTTTCGGCTTGCCTTCCGGGAAATTCGTCCTGGGAAATCTCGAAGGCTCCGAGATTGTATTCCTGCCGCGTCACGGCGCAGGCCATCGCATCCCTCCCGGCCGCATAAACTACCGGGCGAACATTTACGGAATGAAAAAGCTGAGCGTAGAGAGGATTATTTCCGTAAGTGCATGCGGTAGCCTGAAGCAGGATTTAAAACCGATGGACTTTGTGGTGGTTGACCAGTTCGTGGACAGGACCAATCAAGGCCGCCACATGTCATTCTTCGAAGAAGGCATTGTTGCCCACATAGAGTTCTCGCATCCTGTCTGCGGAGTTTTGAGCAGGGCCCTGTACGAGGCTGCCTGTAAGCTTAATGTACCTGCGCACCCCAAGGGTACCTATGTTAACATGGAGGGCCCGGCATTTTCCACCCTGGCAGAATCTAATCTATACCGAAGCTGGGGTATGGATATCATCGGTATGACCAATCTTGCCGAGGCCAGATTAAGCCGGGAGGCGGAGATCTGTTATGCTACCCTGGCGGCAGTAACCGATTATGACTGCTGGCACCCGCAGCACGAATCAGTCACTATCGAGATGATAATCGGTAACCTGCAGAGAAACATAGAAAATGCCAAGAAGGTCCTGGCGCTGGCAATAAAGAAAATCCCCGCCGCGCACGAAGGTTGTTCCTGCCGGCAGGCGCTTAAGAATGCTATCGTGACCGACCGCAAGCGCATTTCTCCCAAAGTCAAAAAGGATTTAGGCATCATTATCGGAAAATATCTCTAAATGGAATATAAGAATACGCTGAACCTCCCTAAAACCGATTTTCCCATGAAGGCGGACCTGCCCAGGCGGGAGCCTGAATTCCTGAAAAAATGGGAAGGGGAGGATATCTATAAACTCATCCTGCAAAGGCCGGCTAAAGCCGGCAAATATGTCCTCCACGACGGGCCTCCCTATGCCAACGGCAATATCCATATTGGGCATGCCCTGAACAAGACACTCAAGGATATTGTGGTTAAATATAAGACCATGCGGGGCTATCGTTCTCCCTATGTACCGGGATGGGATTGTCACGGCCTGCCGGTGGAGCATGCGCTTTTTAAAGAACTTAAAATGAATAAGTATCAGATTGATCAGGTTGAGTTCCGCAAGAAGGCACATGCCTACGCCATGAAATATGTGGATATCCAGAGACAGGAGTTCAAACGCCTGGGCGTCTTCGGAGACTGGGATAACCCTTATCTTACTTTAAGCCGCGAATACGAAGAGGCCATTGTCAGCTCTTTCCTGGAACTGGTCCGTAAAGGATATATCTACCGGGGATTAAAGCCGGTTAACTGGTGCTTCAGGTGCGAAACCGCGCTTGCCGAGGCAGAGGTAGAATACGAAGACCGCATATCGCCTTCGATTTTTGTAAAATTCAGATTGGAAGACGGGCAGAAGGGTTTTAAGGATGATTCTTATCTGGTGATTTGGACGACTACCCCCTGGACGCTGATAGCCAATGTGGCGGTAGCGGTACATCCGGATTTTGTCTATTCGTATTTGAAGACGGATAAAGGCAATATCGTCATCGCTAATGTCAGGATGCAGGTGCTGCCTTCTTTGGGAATCGAAAAATACGAGGTGATCAGGGAATTTAAGGGCAGGGAACTGGAGGGGGCAGCCTACGGGCATCCGTTTTTGGCCTCGCGTAAAGGAAAGGTCGTGCTGGCCAGTTACGTCTCGGCGGAAGACGGCAGCGGCCTGGTGCATACGGCCCCCGGCCACGGAGCCGATGATTTCTCGACCGGTTTGAAATATAAGCTGGAAGTCGTTATGCCGGTTGACTCTAAAGGCAATTTTGATTCCAGCGCCGGTGAGTTTAAAGGCATGAATGTCTATGATGCCAATAAGGCAATACTGGAGAAATTGCAATCTTTAAAATTGTTATTATTGTCCGATAAGATAACGCATTCATACCCACACTGCTGGCGCTGCAAGAATCCGATCATATTCCGGGCGACCAATCAATGGTTCCTGAAAATAGACCACAATGATTTGCGTAACAGGGCCTTGGCAGAGATCAAAGACAGGATAAATTTTATCCCTGAGGCAGGCAGGGCCAGGATTGCCAGCATGGTGAGTTTGCGTCCTGACTGGTGTCTATCCCGCCAGCGGTATTGGGGCGTCCCTATTCCCTCTCTGATCTGTAAAAAATGCAATGACGAATTTTTAGATGCGGCCGTCATTGAGAAATACAGGGAATTTACCGTTAAGGAAGGGACGGATTGCTGGTTTATCCGTAAAGTCGAGGATTTTCTGCCTGCCGGATTAAAATGTTCCTGCGGCTCGGGAGAATTTGCCAAGGGTTCGGATATCCTTGATGTCTGGTTTGATTCCGGGGTGAGCGCCCAGGCAGTGCTTAAGAAACGCGAAGGATTAGGAGGGGTGCCCTGCGAGTTATATCTTGAAGGCTCTGACCAGCATCGCGGCTGGTTTCAGTCTTCCCTGATTCCGTCTATCTGTATCGACGGGAAATCGCCCTTTAAGAGCGTCTTGACCCATGGCCATGTCGTGGACGGCGAAGGAAGAAAGATGTCCAAGTCCATGGGCAATGTCATTCCACCGCAGGACATCATCAAGGATTCGGGCGCGGATATTATCCGGTTGTGGGTCGCCTCAAACGACTACAATGAGGATATCCGTATTTCCAAAGAAATGTTGACGCGTATTTCCGAGGCCTACCGTAAGATACGCAATACCGCCAGGTTCATCCTGAGCAACCTCTATGACTTTGACCCGGATAGGAGCGCAGTAGCTTACGAGGATTTAAAAAGGATAGACCGCTGGGCTGTTTTTAAGATGACCCTGGCCCTGGATGCGATTGAAGAGGCTTACGATAAATTCGAATTCTATAAAGCATATAAAAACATCTATGATTTCTGTAATGAGACCCTTTCAATGTTTTACCTTGATATGGTAAAAGGGAGATTGTATACTTTCGGCAAGGATTCAAAGGAGCGGCGCGGATCACAGACCGCCCTTTATGAGCTATTGGATTTTCTGGTGCGGGTAATAGCGCCTATATTGGTGTTTACTTCGGAAGAAATCTGGCAGACTATGCCAAAGAGGCAGGGCTTAAAAGACGTTATAAGCGCGCATCTCTTGGGCTGGCCCAAACGCAACGATGAATTCTTTGACAGCCAGGCAAAAGAGATGGCGGATTTTGATTCATACGTTATCCGCCTGATTCCCGACATAGCAAAGTTGCTGGAAGAAAAACGCGGAAAAGGCGAAATCGGCAGTTCGTTTGACGCGAAAATAATTCTGTTGACAAATAATCAAAACCGTTATACATATTTAGGAAGCTTGCAGGATGAGCTTGCGGAGATTTTTAAGGTTTCGCAGGTTGAAATAGCCAAGTCTGATACGTTCTCAGGCGCGGATTTATCGGTAAGCAGCGTCTACCCCGATGTGGCGATAAAGGTCACGAAGGCCGAAGGCGCCAAATGCGTCCGTTGCTGGAACTACCGTGAATTTGTAGGCAAATCACAAGTTCACCCCTTGCTTTGCGAGAGGTGCCTTGAAGCTATCGGAGAGGAGAAATTAAGTTGAAGAACAAGCTCGCCAAAAAAGAACTCGTTTTTTATAAAAAGCTGATTGCCAGGCAGAAAGAAGAGATCCTTGACGGCATAAAGCACATATCCGAAGATACCCTTAAGAAGTCCCAGAAGGATGCCGCCGGAGATATATCGGGATACACCTATCATATGGCGGACGTCGCCACCGATACCTACGACAGGGAATTCTCTCTCGGGTTAGCTTCCAACGAAAGACAGCTGCTTTATGAGCTGGACGATGCCTTGAAGAAAATAGAGGACGGGAGTTTCGGTTTCTGCGAGGAATGCAAGGGATCGATTGCCAAAAACAGGCTCAAGGCCGTGCCATACGCCCGCCTTTGCGTTAAATGCCAGGAAAAAAAAGAGAAAAGATAACCCTTAGCCTTTTTGGTCCATCCTGCTTGATTGTCCTTTTGCTTGTCTGTACCGACCAGCTCTCTAAACTCATAGTTTCAAAGAATCTTTCTTTGAACCAGAGCTTACCCGTGGTAAAGAATATATTCCATATTACCCTCGTGCATAATAGCGGGGCGGCATTCGGGATATTAAAAAACCAGACATTACTGTTCATACTCACTTCACTGGCAGCCTTTGTCCTGATAGTGCAGGCATTCAGAAACTCTAAGGCCAAAAGGTTCGGCCTTTATTATTTGTCCTTAAGCCTGATACTGGCAGGCGGCATAGGCAACCTGATAGACCGCCTGACTTTCGGCTACGTGATAGATTTTCTGGACCTGCGCATCTGGCCTGTTTTTAATATCGCCGACAGCGCAATCACAATAGGCGCGGTATTGCTGGGTTACCTGTTGTTATTTAAACCCGGCTGCGATTCGGCGCCCGCTATCAAATAAAAACATATGCATCCCGTAATCTGTCAATTAGGACCCTTGACCATTTACTCTTACGGCCTGATGGTGGCCCTGGGGTTTGTGCTTGCCTTGTTTTTGATTATGTCCGAGGCCAGGAGGCAGATGATTAATGCCAACCTTGTGTTTAACCTCTGCTACGGGATATTCATTTGCGGGGTCCTCGGCGCAAGGGCCTTTTATGTGCTGCATCATTTCGGTTATTATTCCAAAAACCCGTGGGAAATATTCATGTTTCAGCACGGGGGGATGTCCTGGTTTGGCGGATTATTTGCCGGCAGTTTCTTTGGCATAGCCTACCTTAAATCAAAACGGCTCTCGATACCTTTATTCCTTGACCTTTTGGCGCCTTTTGTCGCTTTAGCCCAGGCAGTAGGCAGAATCGGCTGTTTCTTGAACGGCTGCTGCTATGGGAAGCCCTCTCCTTTCGGCATATATTTCCCGACACACGACAAGGTGCTTATTCCGACGCAGCTGTATTCCGCCTTTGCCCTGGTCCTCATTTTTTTCGCCCTGAGGTTCATACAGCTCAGGCCGCACGTTAAAGGCCAGGTTTTCTTGAGCTACCTTGCGCTTTATTCCACAAAGCGGTTTCTCATCGAATTCCTGCGTGACGATACCCCGCCGCTATTTGCGGGCCTGACCCTCTTCCAGTTCTTGTCTATAGCGGTATTTATATTTTCCGTCTCTATGCTGTTTTATATCATAGGGCGTAGAAAGAAATAAGACCTTCCATGCGGCAATACCTCATATCCGCCTTAAGCCAGGATGCAGGCAAACGCCTGGATTATTTTCTCGCCGAATACCTCCAGCATAAAAACCTCGGTTTTTCCAGGACGACTATCCAGAAAATGATCTCTTCCGGCGCCGTCTTATCCGCAGAGAAATCCGTAACCAAACCGAATTTTAAAGTAAAGGCAGGCGATGAGTTCCTGCTGCGTTTAGAAGAGAAAAAGCCGGAAGCCCTGCTTGCAGAGGATATACCGTTGGATGTGGTCTATGAAGACCGGGACCTGGCAATCATCAATAAACAGCAGGGGCTGGTAGTGCATCCTGCACCCGGCAACCGCCAGCATACGATGGTCAATGCCTTATTGCACCGCTTTAAGGAGCTTTCCGATATAAACCCGGGCAGGCCCGGTATAGTGCACAGGCTGGACAAGGAGACCTCCGGGTTAATGGTCGTGGCCAAGAATAATTTCTCGCACCTGGAGCTTGCTGCACAATTCGCCAGGCACAGCATAAAGAGAAGGTATATTGCGCTTGTAAAGGGAAGGGTAGAATTCAACGAAGACATCATCGAGTTGCCTATTACCAGGCACCCTTTTAAGAGAGAGAATATGTCCGTGGGGTTCACAGGGAAGAGCCGTTACGCAAAGACGCATTACCGCACCATAAGAAGGGATAATAACGCCAGCCTACTTGAACTTGAGCCTTTTACCGGACGCACGCACCAGTTGCGCGTGCATCTTTCTTTTCTGGGGCATCCTATTCTGGGGGATACCAAGTACGGAAAGAACAATGATTTCCCCAGGCTTGCCCTGCACGCAAAATACCTCGGGTTTGTCCATCCCCGGACAAAAAAATTCATAGAATTTGACTCTACTACGCCGGCCGAATTCCTCGCCTACTGTCAGAAAAAATGAATCTCCGCTGGGCTTAAAGCTCGCGGTTTCTTGGGGTATAGGAAAGTCAAAAAATAACCCACTGCGAAAATCGCATAAGGTTATCGCCGAAGGCGATTTTCTTGAAATGAAATACTTGAGCGGTCATTCTCCATCCTTGCCCTAAAGGACAAGATTCTTGGCCGCGAAAGTATAAATTCCTTAGATTGAGCGAATTACGCAAGATATTGAGCAGGCTGGCGTTAAGACAAAATAATCCTTGATTTTTGTATCGATGATTGCTATACTGGAAAAAATAAACAATAATAAATATAAAGCGGAGGAACTCTGATGCACGACAAAAAGAAATTATTAGGCATTATACTCATTGTTCTGCTTGTTTTGTCTTTGTCTTTTGCGATGGGTGCCTCGTATTTGTTTAAGAAGGAACGCGCAAAGGCCATTGCCCTTCAGGAACAGCTTGAAGAGATAAAGACGCGTCAGAGGATTACCGAAGCCAAGCTGGAGGAGACCAAGAAACTAAGCATTCAATTGCAGGGCAAGCTGGATGAATCCAGCGTGAAGATCAGCCAGCTTACCAGCGAACTCGAGCAGGAAAAGGCAATCAAGCAGGAGGTCTTAAGCCAGGTAGAACAGTTAAAGACGGAAATAGAACAGCAGAGGCAGCAGAGGCTCGAGCTGGAAAATAAACTTACTAAAGCGCAGGAAGCGGCCCAAGCCATGGATCAGCGCCTCTGGCAGATGCAGACCCAGAGAACGGATTTAGAGACGAGGATTAAATCCCTGGAGGCGAAGCTTCAGCCCAAGGGTAAAGGCGTTGAGCTGGGTACGATAGTCGTGGCTGAGAGTGCGGCGCCAGTAGATAAGAAGGCTGCGAAACTCGCGGAACAGGAAAAGAGAAAACAGGAAAAGGAAGCTGCGAGAAAGGCGAAAGAGGAGGCCAGGAAGGCCGCTAAACAGAAAAAGGCCGCTCCTGTTGCTGAGCAGCCAAAACAGGAAGCCAATCCCCAGGTCGTAGCAGAGTCCAAGGCCCCTGCGGCACAGGAAGCCAAGGTGCTCGTAATCAATAAGGAGTATGATTTCGCGGTGATAAATGCCGGCAGCAAGGAGAAGGTTGCCGTCGGAGATATCTTTTCCGTTTACCATCAGAATAATTATATAGGCGATATCACGATAGAGAAGGTCCACGATTCAATGTCTGCCGCCGGGTTTATATCCCCGGAAATCAAGAACCAAATCAGCGAAGGCGATAGGGCAGTAAAAAAGTCGCAATGAAGCGCCTTTCAATAAAGCCTTGCTCCGGCGTAAAAGGCAAACTTAGTTTTGCCGGAGACAAATCCATATCACACCGTTACCTCATCCTTAGTTCCCTTTCCAAAGGCAAAACCGCAATAAATAATTTCCCCATTCATCAGGATTCCCTTGCTACCATAAGGGCCCTGCGTTCTCTCGGGATAAAGATAACCCTGTTCAGGCAAAAAAAGGATACCGGCGTCAGGTTAATCGTTTATGGCCGGGGCCTCTATGGCCTAAAAAAGCCGGCAGGTAAAATCAATACCGCTGATTCAGGTACGACCTTCCGCCTGCTTCTGGGTGTTTTGGCCGGACAGGATTTTCCCGTTACTTTAACAGCAGGCAGGTCTTTAGGCCGCAGGCCCATGCTCAGGGTCACTTTCCCTCTGAGGCTGATGGGCGCGCAAATAAAAGCGCGGAGGCTAGCGGCTAAAAACGGCAGGTTGCAGGAAGAGTATCCGCCGGTGACCATAAAAGGCACAGGGGCACTGAAACCCATCAAGTATAAATTAAAAGTTGCCTCCGCACAGGTCAAATCGGCGATATTGCTGGCTGCTCTTTATGCCGAAGGCGCAACGACCGTTATTGAGCCGGTCAGGACGCGCGACCACACCGAAAGGCTGCTGAAATTATTCGGAGCGGACATACGGGTCCGTGATAAAGAAATAATCCTCAAGGGCAAGAAAAGGCTTGTTTCTCCGGGTGCGGTTTTTGTGCCCGGAGATATATCTTCGGCCGGTTTTTTCGCGGTCCTGGCAACACTTGCTCCGGGCTCCAACCTGCGCCTTAATAACGTGAGCCTTAATCCGTTACGCATAGGCTGGATAAAGGTATTGCAAAGGATGGGGGCGAAGATAAAGATAGAATACAAAATCAGGGCTGGGGCATCCTGCGAGCCGATGGGCGATATTACGGCAGAGTCCAGCCGCCTGAAGGCAGCCACGGTAGGAAAAGAAGAAGTGCCTTCCCTGATAGATGAGCTGCCAATATTGATGGTCGCTGCCTCTTTAGCAGACGGAACCACGGTTTTTAAGGGGGTAAATGAATTAAGGGTGAAAGAAACCGACAGGATTAAGTCTATCCTTGATAACCTAAACAGGATGGGCGCTCTTGCCAGGATAAGCGTTAGCGGCGGCTCTGAAAATATAATAATTAAGGGCGTAAAAAAGCTCAAAGGAGCCGGATTGCGCAGCTTTGGAGACCACCGGACCGCTATGAGCCTGGCAGTGGCGGCTCTTTTAGCGTGCGGCAATAGCGAGATAGATGATATCGCTTGCATAAATAAGTCTTTCCCCGGGTTTTTGGGCCAGCTAAATGCCGTATACCGTAAAGCAGGGTTAAAAATCAATTTTTAGGCGCTTAAGTGCGTAAAAATTGATTTGACATATACTTGAAACTTTGTTAAAATCTCCAAACAACCCTTCTAAAGGAGATATTTATGGGAAAATTCCAGGCTTTTATCAAAAGAAGCATAAATTATATTCTCGGGCTTTTTTCTAATGACCTGGGGATTGACCTGGGCACAGCAACCACCCTGGTTTATGTAAAGGGGGAAGGGGTTGTTCTTTGCGAGCCATCGGTAGTAGCGGTAGAGAGAGGCACTTCTCACGTCCTGGCGGTAGGCGAGGAGGCGAAACGCATGCTTGGCAGGACCCCCGGCAATATTATCGCCATAAGGCCGATGCGTGACGGCGTAATTACCGATTTTGAGGTCACCGAAGAGATGCTGCGGCATTTTATCAGGAAGGTGCAGCATCGCCGCGTCCTGGTAAGGCCTAGGATCGTCATTGCTATTCCTTCGGGAATAACCGAGGTAGAACGCAGGGCAGTTAAGGAATCCGCAGAGCGCGCAGGCGCAAGGGATGTTTATCTGATTGAAGAGCCCATTGCTGCGGCAATAGGCGTGGGTCTGCCCATTCAGGAGCCGGTAGGGAATATGATCGTTGATATAGGAGGCGGCACTACCGAAATAGCCGTGATATCGCTGGCCGGAGTCGTTTTCTCCAAATCCATACGTATCGGCGGAGACGAGATGGACGAAGCGATCATCGAATACCTGAAGAAAACCTATAACCTTATGGTCGGCGAGCGCACTGCCGAGGACATAAAGATAAAGATCGGTTCAGCTTATCCTCTTGAAGAGGAATTGACGCTGGAGGTAAAAGGAAGGGATCTGGTGGCGGGCCTACCCAAGAGCGTCACCATAACTTCCGAAGAAATACGCGAGGCCCTCCAGGAGCCGCTCCGGGCGATATTAGAAGTCACCAAGATTTCCCTGGAAAGGACCCCTCCGGAACTGGCAGCGGATTTAATCGAACACGGCATTGTCATAGCCGGAGGAGGGTCGCTACTGAAAGGCCTGGACAAACTTATTTCCGAGGAAACCGGGCTTCCCGTGCATATAGCGGATGACCCTCTGACCGCGGTAGCTTCCGGTACAGGCAAGGTCCTTGACGAAATACGTTACCTTAAGAAGGTCACCGTTCCCATAAAGTCCGAAATGCGCCCGTAGTTTGAGAAGCCCGTAATGTGTATAAACCCAGCAAAAAGACATTAATTTATTTTGCAGTTGCCGCTTTATTCCTTTTATTTTTCTCCACGGCAATACCAACCGTCAGACCGCAAGGCCTTAATCTCCTTAAAATCCCGTTAGTATTGATTAATTTCGTCCGCAGGGAATTCTACGGTATCGTCTTCTACCACAGCAACATGGTTCAGAAGGAGAGGTTCAAGAGGGATTCCGATTACCTGCGGCAGAGGCTCAATACCTTAAACGAGATTGCCATGGAGAACCAGCGCCTGAAAAGCCTGCTTTCCCTCAAGCAAAGGCAGGCATACCGCCTGACCGCAGCCAGGGTTATAGCAAGGCAGGCGGATAACTGGTCTTCGATGGTGATTATAGATAAAGGCAGTTTCAACGGGATAAACAAGGGCATGGCGGCGATTACTTACAGAGGGCTAATCGGCAAGGTCATGGATACCTCTGGATATACAAGCCGGGTCATGCTGATTAATGACGCTAATTTTGCGATTTCCGCAATAAACCAGCGCAGCCGCCAGGAAGGTCTGGTTTCCGGAACGCTCGGCGGTTCCATTGTCATGCGTTACCTGCCGCAGGAAGCGGATATCATGCCGCAGGACGCTATCCTTACTTCAGGTTTAAGCGGGGATTATCCTAAAGGGCTGCTGATAGGAACAGTAACCGCGGTTGCCGAAGAATTCTCAGGGCTTAGCCGCATTGCAATCATCAAGCCGGCAGTGGATCTATCCGGCATAGAAGAGGTACTATTAGTTGCTTCGTGAAAAAAACACACCTGTTTTTTATCATTATTATATCAGCACTCTTACAGGCTACCCTGGTTAATTATTTCAGATTCTTCTGGGTAAAACCAGACCTGCTTTTGATCTGCACCGTCTTAGCGAGCCTGGCCTATCCTTCCGGATGGGGCATTGCCTTAAGCTTCTGGGCAGGAGCGCTCAAGGATATCCTCTCCGGCACCAATGCCGGCATGAGCACGCTTATTTTTCCCGCCTATAGCCTGGCTATTATCTTCATTTCCAAAAACATAACCTTTGATTTAATTATCTTGCGTGTTGCCCTCGTTTTCCTGTTTGCTTTGTTAGACACCGTAATCTCGCGGCTTATCCTGGTTTCCCAGGGTAATTTTATCGCAACCGGGATTTTTCTTAGAATCACCGTCCTGGGTTGTTTATATACCACTGCGGTTTCATACCTGTTTTTCAGAATCCAGGAGCGGTTTTTGACCCCGGAAAGAACCGCTCCCGATGTATGATACCTGTCTGCCGGTGAGGCAGGCCTTTAACCATAGTTAAGAACCTTCCTCAAAATAAATATGCGTTTTAAAATCATCAGGATATTTTTTGCGCTGATTTTTATATCTCTGGGCCTGACTATCTTCAATTTCTGCCTTTTACGCTCCAGCGTTTACCGTACGCTGAGCAAGAGGAATTGCATACGCCTTATGCCGCAGGAGGGCTCTCGCGGCAGGATCCTTGACCGCCGGGGAGAGGTGATTGCCGGAAACAAACTTTGCTATGACCTGTTGATCATGGCGCAGGACAAAGAGGATATTGACAGGACGCTGGATGCGGTATCCAGGGTCCTGGGAAAGAGCCCTGCGCAGCTGCGAGCCAGCCTCAGGACCAATTTTATAGCTGCCTTTGCTCCGGTAGTAATAGCCAGGGATATTGAAAGAAGGCAGGCGATTGCGCTTGAGGAGATGAAATCGGAATTTGATAATATCATCGTCCAGCCAAGGCCGGTAAGGCTCTACCTTTCCGATAACCTGGCCTGTCATCTATTGGGGTATCTTAATGAAATAGACCATTGGCGTCTGACCAAGCTTGAAGAGTACGGTTACCAGACAAAGGATGTTGTGGGTTTCGGAGGGGTGGAGGAAAAATACGATTATTACATGCGTCCGGAAAAGGGCGGATTCCAGATTGAGGTTGACCACCGCGGAAGGTTCATAAGGGTGCTTGGTTTCAGGCCTCCCGTAGAAGGCAAGGACATAAACCTGACCATTGACTTAAGGATCCAGAAGATAGTAGAAACGCACCTCCGGGATAGGCCCGGCAGCGTAGTCATCATGGACCCCTCTACCGGAGAAATAATCGCCATGGCCAGCTGGCCAAACTTTGACCCGGCAGTTTTCTTAAAACAAAACAATTCTTTAATCGGCAATCTTTTTAATGACCCCAAGGCGCCCTTAATCAACCGTGCAATAAGCGGGGTTTATCCTCTGGGTTCGGTGTTTAAGCTCGTAGTGGCCACTGCCGCCTTAGAGACCTCCAAGATAAATTTGACTAAGACTTTTTTCTGCCCGGGATTTTTGCGCGTAGGCAGAAGGGAGTTCAAATGCTGGAACAACCATGGAGCACAGAACTTGATGGCGGCAATCACCCATTCCTGCGACGTTTTCTTCTATAATACCGGTTTATCGACAGGCCCGCAGGCCTTACATGATTATGCATTGCGTTTCGGTTTCAGCAAGGCTACGGGGATAGATCTTCCTTACGAATCCGTAGGCCAGGTGCCTTCTCCCATGCGCCGGCGGCTTTCGCGTCAGGGCCGTTGGTATGACGGAGACACGGCAAATTTTTCTATCGGACAGGGCGACCTTCTGGTCACGCCGCTGCAGGTGGCGCGTATGACAGCGGTATTTGCTAACGGGGGCCGGCTGGTCAGGCCTTATATAGTCATGTCCGTGCAGGGCAGGGATATATCGGTTTCCCAACGGCAGTCCGTGCCTACCAAACTGAAACAATGGATACTGGATTATGTGGCTAAATCAATGCGCGAGGTAGTCAGGGACCCCAGCGGCACGGGGAATGTACTTTCTTCGGCGGGGGTGGAGGTAGCAGGAAAGACCGGTACGGTCCAGGTGCCCAGGGGGCTTTCCCACGGATGGTTTTCCGGGTTTTTTCCTTACCAGCATCCCAAATATGTGATAAGCGTTTTTCTGGAGCATGGCGGTTCAGGCCAGGCATCCTGTCAACTGGCCCGGCATATTATTGAAGATATGGTCAAGGAGGGTTTGCTTTGAGTAAGTATAATCTCAGGATACTGGTCATTGCCGTATTGATTAGCTGCATAGGCATACTTTCCATATACAGCAGCAATTATCGCAAGGAAGGGCAGTTGTTGCAGGATATCTACAAACGCCAGATATTCTGGGTGGCGCTGGGATTGTTCCTTTTTTTCCTTGTCTCCAATCTGAATTACCGCAGGCTCTGGGACTGGACATATTTTTTATATGCCTTTGCGCTGTTATTGCTCATTCTTGTTTTCGGGCTGGGTATAATCCGGCTGGGCGCCCAGAGGTGGCTGCGCTTCGGATGGTTGAATTTCCAGCCTTCGGAACTAGCTAAGCTGGCGCTGGTCATATACCTGGCCCGCTATTTCAGCAAGAGCTCTGAAGAGGATATCTCTTCCGGCGCGCATAATCTGGGAATAGTGCGCGCGCTGTTTATTCCCTTTGCCTTCATCGCGGTCCCGGCAGCCTTTATCGTAGAGCAGCCGGATTTAGGCAGCGCAATCCTGGTGATGTTGATTTTCATAGCCATGCTTTATCTTACGGGCATAAAACTAAGATACATTGCCCTGCTTATTCTGGCTGGCTGCCTTCTTGTGCCTGTCTTATGGAGCCTGTTAAAGGATTACCAGAGGGACAGGATACTGGTATTCCTTAATCCCAATATAGACCCGCTGGGAGCAGGGTATACGGTCATCCAGTCAAAGATAGCCATCGGCTCAGGCGCTCTTTTCGGAAAAGGATGGCTTTCCGGTACGCAGAGCCAGTTGCGTTTCCTGCCCGAATCGCACACGGATTTCATTTTCGCTACTTTTGCCGAGGAGTGGGGGTTCTTTGGCTCTACCGTGCTTATTTTCCTTTATTACCTTTTAATCAGATACGGTTTCTCAATAGCGCAGGGGACAAGCGAACGTTTCGGCAAGCTGTTGGCAACAGGCATATCGGTTATGCTGGGCATTCAGATTTGCATAAACATCGCCATGAATATGGGTTTGGCTCCTATAGTAGGCATACCCCTGCCGCTAATGAGTTATGGAGGGTCTTCGGTGTTCATTACTTATATTGCCCTGGGGATACTGGTGAACATAAACAAAACAAGGACTGTATTTTAGGGGTTGCAAAGGTTAAAAATGTTGCAAATGTTACAAAGGTTGCTTTGGTATTTCTTGTAACTTTTTTAACATCTTTAACCCCCGTAACCTTCGTAACATTAATATGCTATGTTAGATGAACTATTAAATGGAATAATGAAGCCCGGCCGCTACATCGGCAGGGAATGGAACTGCTCCGGCAAAGATTTTGACAAAGCGGACTGCAGGTTTGCGCTTTGTTTCCCCGACCTCTATGAAGTGGGGATGAGCAACCTTGGCTTAAGGATTATTTATTCCCTGCTAAACGGTATTGACTGGGTCTATTGCGACAGGGTATTTTCCGTAGGCCAGGACCTTGAGCTTTCCTTGCAGAAAAATAACCGCGAGCTTTTTGCCCTGGAATCCGGGAAGGGTTTGAAGGAATTTGATTTTATCGGCTTCTCCGTAGGCTACGAATTAAGCTATACGAATATACTGCATATCCTTAAATTAGCCGGCCTGCCTTTTGAATCCTCCCTGCGCGGTAAGGAATACCCTTTGGTCATAGGCGGCGGACCCTGTACGGTAAATCCGGAACCCTTGACGGATTTTTTTGACCTCTTTATCATCGGAGAGGCAGAAGAGGTGCTGCCGCAGCTGCTTGAGGTCTACCGCCGATATAAACCGGATTTCAAGTCCGCAAGGATAAGTAAAGAAGGGTTACTGGCGAAGTTCTCGGCAATAGAGGGCGTGTATGTGCCCTGCCTTTACGCTGTAAGCTATACCGGGGAAGGGAAGATAGAAAGTTTTCGCAGCCGGCTTGAGGGGACAACAGGCCGCATACAGAAGCGTTTCTTAAAAGAGTTTAACCTTTCAAACCTTCCCGCCAGCTGGCTTGTCCCGTATATAGAAATCGTGCATGACCGTTTAGCCATTGAAGTCATGCGCGGCTGCCCCAATAGCTGCAGGTTCTGCCAGGCCAGGCAGATTTATTATCCTTTCCGCCAGAGAAATCATGAGCGTGTGCTTGAGCTGGCGGATAAAATGTATTGCGCAACCGGTTATGATGAAATTTCCCTTGTGGGTCTGTCCGTAAGCGACTATAAAGGTCTGGATACGCTCTGCCGTGACCTGGTAAATAATTTCCGGGATAAGGCAGTGGCAATATCCCTGCCTTCGATAAAACCGCAGGTATTGCTGGGGGATGTTTCTTCGCGTATCGCCATGATTAAGAAGACAGGCCTGACCTTTGCTCCCGAGGCAGGGACTCAAAGGTTACGCCAGGCCCTGGGCAAGACATTTGATACGGAGGTGTTTTTTGCGGCCCTTGAGAAGGCATATGCGAGCGGTTATCAGCACGTGAAATTGTATTTTATGATAGGCCTGCCGCAGGAAAGCCGGCAGGACCTGGATGCGATTATAGAGCTTTCTTCGCAGGTCTCTGAATTGTCCAGGAAAATCTCCGGCAGGCCGGCTCAGGTGAATATCAGCATCAATACCTTAATCCCGAAACCGCACACCGCATTTCAATGGCTGGCAATGGAAGGACTGGATTCCATTAAAGAAAAACAGGATTATTTAAAGGCTAAGGCAGCTAGGAACAAAAGGCTTAAGCTGAGTTTCCACGACCGCTTTATGAGTTTTATAGAAGCGGTCTTGTCCAGGGGTGACCGCAGGCTTTCCTGCGTAATCAAGTCTGCTTATGAAAAAGGATGCCGGTTTGATGCCTGGAGCGACCATTTTAAATTTGATAACTGGCTTTCTGCCTTCCAATCCTGCGGTTTAGATCCGGAAATCTATCTGAAGGAGAGGCCCTTTGAGGAAATACTGCCCTGGGATTTCATACACATGGGTTTGCCGAAAGAAATCCTTATTCCTGAAGCCAGGGCACTTAAGGGATAAAAATAATGTATTGCCTTGAATTCCGCTAAGTTGTATAATTGCTCTATAATTCTTTACTTTAGAGAAACTAAAAACCAGGAAGATGCTTCCTAAAAAGATAATAAACAAACAACTGGGAAACGTTCTTATCGAGCGCAAGGTGATCACCCCCCAGCAACTTGATATTGCCCTTGCCGAGCAGAAAGAAAAAGGCGGCCTGTTGGGTGAAATCTTGGTTAACCTGGGGTTTGCAGGAGAAGAAGACATTGCCCAGGCACTGACTGCGCAATACGGGTTCCCTTATATGCGCCTGAGCAATTATGAGGTGAACAGGGAGGTAATAGGTATAGTCCCGGAAAGGCTTGCCCAGCAGTACCTCCTGGTGCCTATAGATAAAATCGGCAATAACTTGACGCTGGCAATGTCCAATCCCCTGAACACCCAGGCCATAGAGGACGTAGAGCTGGTCTGTAATTGCAGCGTACACGCTTTTGTATCTACCTCTTCCGATATCAAAAAGGCAATAGTGAAATATTACGATAACAAGCAATAACTTGAAGAAGGGGCTTTGGTATGTTCGACAGGATAACCATATTGCTGATAGATAACGACCCGCAGGCGGCGCGTTTCCTGAAAGACAGGTTGTCACTGGATGCCGGCTACACGGTTACCATGGCCTCATCCGGGAAAGCCGGGTTGGAATACTTCCAGGAGAGCAACTTTGACCTTGTAATCTCAAAATACGAATTACCGGACATCGATTACGCCAGGCTCTTCAGGGAGATGAAAAACAAGGATTCCAATCTTATCTTCATAGTACTGCTGGAAAACGATAATCCCGTTGTGCTGGAAGAGGTGGCCAAGGCAGGGGTCTACGGTTATCTGGCTAAACCAGTAAACCTGGAAAAATTATTCTTTTTAGTCAAGAAGGGGATTGAGCTGCGCAGTTTGAGTGTGACCAACCATAAGCTGATATCCAGCCTCCAGGAGCAGAACAGCTCCCTGCAGAAACAGAACTCCCTTATGGCCAAGAGGGTGGAAGAATCTACCCGTAACCTGACCAGGCTATATGAGGACCTGCGTACCACATACCTGCGTACCATCAAGGTGCTTGCGCAGGCCATAGACGCGCGCGATCACTATACACACAGCCATTCCGAGAACGTAGCAAGATATGCGGTAGCGATAGCCGAAGAAATGAAGTTGCCTACAAAGGACATTGAGCTGTTACGCCAGGCCTGCGAACTGCATGACCTGGGCAAGATAGGCGTCGGCGATGACGTCCTTCTTAAGCCCTCCGGTTTAAACCCCGAAGAATGGGAAAAGATAAAATGCCATCCCCAGACCGCAGCCCAGATCCTTGAGCCGCTGGCTTTCTTAAATGGTGTGACCGATATGGTAAGGCAGCACCATGAGCATTTTGACGGCACCGGCTATCCGGATAAGCTTAAAGGAGACCAGATACTGCTGGGTGCGCGCATCATCCATCTGGCAGATGCCTATGACGCCATGGTTTCCGCGCGTGCCTACAGAAAGACGCCGCTCACCAGAGAACAGGCAGTCGGAGAAATCAAAAAGAACACCGGCATCCAGTTTGACCCCAAGGTAGTAGCAGCGTTTTTGAGAATAGTCGATAATTTATAATCGATAATGCAATATCCTATCCTATATGGACAAATCCAACTTAGACCAAGTGTACATAATTATAAGTTAAAATCGCCGTGCATTTAACTGTTAGTAAATAAAGGCGTTATAGCTTAATAAAAATGTGAAAAATATACTTGACAAGAAAGGTTTTTGTGGTAAACTTCTCTTTACCCCTGAAAAGGGGAAGGGAGGCTTAACCTTCCATCGTGACAAAAAAGACAAAAAGAATTGACAATTTCGGGTAGTTAGTTTACCGGCGAGAAGGCGCTTTTATATAGCGTCCCGACTTGCGTCGGGACGCTATTTCATTTTTACCGCAGGATGGCGGTACACCGAACCATCATATAGGTTCGGGTGCTGCCCAGAGTCGGAAACGGTAAAAAATAGATTTTATATCCCTTAAAAAAGGGATCGCTCTTTGAAATTAAATAGCCAAGCGGAAATGGCATAAAAGCCTTGCAAAAGGCGATTATGCCGATCATGATATAAAATCCAGAGCCATTATTCTAAACTTTTTCGAATTTTTCGGAGAGTTTGATCCTGGCTCAGAGTGAACGCTGGCGGCGTAGATTAGGCATGCAAGTCGAGCGATATCCTTTTCCTGAGATGGTGAGACCGTAAGGTGGATCTGTCAAGGGAAAGGGAATATAGCGGCAGACTGGTGAGGAACACGTGAGTAATTTACCTCTAAGTCGGGGATAGCACTGCGAAAGCGGTGGTAATACCCGATGTGTTTATGCTGACGCAGGTTGGCATAAGTAAAGGTGCTCCGCAAGGGGTGCTGTTTGGAGATGAGCTCGCGTCCTATCAGCTAGTTGGTAGGGTAATGGCCTACCAAGGCATTTGACGGGTAGCTGGCCTGAGAGGGTGGTCAGCCACATGGGGACTGAGACACTGCCCCAACTCCTACGGGAGGCTGCAGTCGAGGATATTTAGCAATGGGCGAAAGCCTGACTATGTGACGC